>NNBT01002068.1_pt1 | contig 91127 bp, 84 predicted proteins | sample 1173831 | NCBI WGS metagenome assembly NNBT01 (sample SAMN07173936, study PRJNA388173) | plant metagenome | isolation source: symbiotic tissue sample KVJ10 | place: Norway: Troms, Kvaloya island | reverse complement strand
CAAAGGTCATATCCGTCGACTGGCAGAGTACGCCGTCTCAGGCCGCCGTCTTCGCCTTTTCTGCATCCATCATCTCGACGAAGCGGTTGAAGAGGTAATGGCTGTCCTGCGGGCCGGGGGAGGCTTCCGGGTGGTGCTGGACGCTGAAGGCCGGACGGTCGGTCAGGGCAAAGCCGCTGTTCGAGCCGTCGAAAAGTGAGACATGGGTCTCGACCGCATGCGCCGGCAGCGAGGCGGGGTCGACCGCGAAGCCGTGGTTCATCGAGACGATCTCGACCTTGCCGGTCGTCTTGTCCTGCACCGGGTGGTTGGCGCCGTGATGGCCCTGCTTCATCTTCATCGTCTGGCCGCCGACGGCGAGCGCCAGCATCTGATGGCCGAGGCAGATGCCGAAGGTCGGGACCTTCTTCTCCAGCAGTTCCTTGATCACCGGGACGGCGTATTCGCCCGTCGCGGCCGGGTCGCCCGGACCGTTCGAGAGGAAGATGCCGTCGGGCTTCAGCGCCAGGATTTCGGCGGCGGTCGCCGTCGAGGGCACGACGGTGACGTCGCAGCCGGCCTTGGAGAGCAGGCGCAGGATGTTGCGCTTCACGCCGTAATCGATCGCGACGACCTTGTGGGCAGCGTTCGTACGCTTGCCGTAGCCGGCCGGCCACTGCCAGGGGGTCTCGTCCCATTCGTAGCGCTGGGACGAGGTGACCATCGGCACGAGGTCGAGGCCGGCCATGTCCGGCAGTTCGGCCGCCATCGCCAGCAGGCGCGGGATGTCGAAGACGCCGTCGGGGCTGTGGGCGAGGATGGCGTTGGGCATGCCATTGTCGCGGATCAATGCAGTCAGCGCGCGGGTGTCGACGCCGCAGATGCCGACGATGTTGCGCGCCTTGAGCCAGGCGTCGAAATGCCGGCTCGCGCGCCAGTTCGAGGGCTCGGTGATGGCGGCGTGGAGCACGACGCCGCGCACGCCCGAGGAGGCGGCGGCGTTGACCGTCTCAGTGTCGTCGTCATTGACGCCGACATTGCCGATATGGGGGAAGGTGAAGGTGATGATCTGCCCGGCATAGGACGGGTCGGTCAGGATTTCCTGATACCCCGTCATCGCCGTGTTGAAGCAGACCTCTCCGGGGGCCTCGCCGGTGGCGCCGAGGCCGAAGCCCTCCAGTACCGTGCCGTCGGCCAGCACCAGCAGTGCGGTCGCGCGCGGTTCGCTCCAGCCGCCCGTGGCGGGGTTTCCTTCATGTGCGGTCATGTCTATGTCTCGGTCCAGGCCGCGCTGGATTGCGGCAATGCATGGGCGGCAGCGGTTTCGCTCGCCGTCGTCTGGAGCGCGAGCCTTAAAGACGCACTCCCATGCCGTCAATCAAGGCAGGCGCCGAGCCTGCGGATAAAAGGACAGAACACCATGACCAATCTGCGCGAGCGCTTCACGGCCGATCTCAAGGATGCGATGAAGGCCGGCGAGAAGGGCAGGGTCTCGACCATCCGCCTGATCACCTCGGCGCTGAAGGACAAGGACATCGAGGCGCGCGGGCTCGGCAAGCCCGAGACGACGCCCGACGAGCTGCTCGCCCTGCTGCAGAAGATGATCAAGCAGCGCCAGGAATCGATCGCGATCTACGACGCCAATGGCCGCCCCGAACTGGCCGCCGGCGAGCGCGCCGAGGTCGAGGTGATCGCTGGCTACATGCCCAAGCAGATGTCCGAGGACGAGGTGAAGGCCGCCATCGCCGCCGCCGTGACCGAAAGCGGCGCGGCCTCGGTCAAGGACATGGGTAAGGTCATCGCGATCCTGCGCGCCAACCATGCCGGCCAGATGGATTTCGGCAAGGCGAGCGGGCTGGTGAAGGCCGCGCTGGCGGGGTGAGGCTGTGTTTGTCGAGCGGGTTCAGGCTCGCTCGACATCCGTCTGGGTGAAGTCCTCGCCCTTGTAAAGCAGCGGCCAGCCGCGGGCCTTCGCCAGCGCATAGGCGGCGCAGTCACCCATGTTCAGTCTGGCGGGATGCCTGCCCTTGCCGTACCGGCGATAGGCTTCGAAGGCGAGATCGGCGAGGGCTTCGTCGAAGGGGATGATTGCGATTTGGTAATCAGCGAGGAAGTCATCGACCGTATCGACGGGCATTCCCTTTGAGAACGCTATGACGAGACGCGATTCAAGAAGGTTCAGACTCGACAAAACACTGGTGTCGGCCAACTCCAGAAGCTCAGCGAACCGGCCTGCTTCGGGCTCGCCTGTCATACAGGCGACGATTGCCGAGGTATCGACGACGATTTTCACCAGAAGCCATTCTCGTCATAACCGATCGCGTCGTCCATTTCCTGCTTGGTCATGACATGCGTCGTTGGCTTGATGTTGTGTCGTTCGTAAAATGCCTGCAGTTTTCGCCGCCCCTCCGCGATCCGCCGCGCCTTCTCGTCCTCCGACAATTCGTCCTTGCCGAGTTCGCTGCTGACAGCCTGACGCACGGCTTCGGTCAGGCTGAGGCCGCGGCGCTTCGCCAGCGTCCGCACGGCCTTCTCCGTCTCCGGATCCTTGATGTTCAGCGCCATGGCTGTCTTCCTTTTGCCACGCTATCTTTATCACGCGGCTGTGGATTGCGCCAACAAACCGGGCTCCCGCCACATCCGCGATTGGCTTTGGCGGCGCTCGCGCCCACATAGAGAGCGATGAAGTTCCCGCCCTCCATTCTCGAAGAAATCAAGGCGCGGCTGCCTGTCTCGGCGGTCGTGGGCAAGCGCGTGCGCCTGGCCAAGGCGGGCCGCGAATGGAAGGGGTTGTCGCCTTTCAATGCCGAGAAGACGCCGTCCTTCTTCGTCAATGACCAGAAGGCCTCGTTCTTCGATTTCTCCTCGGGCAAGAACGGCGACATCTTCAAATTCGTGATGGAGACGGAAGGGTTGTCCTTCCCTGAAGCGGTTGAGAAGCTGGCGGCCGAGGCCGGCGTGACGCTGCCCAAGATCACGCAGGAGGCGCAGGTCCAGGAGGAGCGGCGAAAAGGTCTGCACGAGGTGGTCGAACTGGCTGCGCGCTTCTTCGAGGCCGAGCTTTTGGGGGATCGGGGCGGGTCTGCGCGGCGCTATCTTGCTACGCGCGGGCTCGACGGCGAGGCGCGCACCCGCTTCCGCATCGGCTATGGCCCGGCCGACCGGTTTGCGCTGCGCGACCATCTCGCGGGCAAGGGCGTGTCGGCCGAGCTGATGATGGAGGCCGGGCTGCTCGTACATGGCGACGAGATCGCCGTGCCCTATGACCGCTTCCGCGACCGCATCATGTTCCCGATCCACGATTCGCGCGGGCGTCCCATCGCCTTCGGCGGGCGGGCGATGAGCGCCGAGGTCTCGGCCAAGTACCTGAACTCACCGGAGACGCCGCTCTTCCACAAGGGCTCGCTCCTGTTCAACCACCACAACGCCCGCAAGGCCGCCCACGACACCGGCCAGGCGATCGTGGTCGAGGGCTATGTCGACGTGATCGCGATGGCGCTGGCGGGTTATCCGCAGACGGTCGCACCGCTCGGCACGGCCCTGACCGAGGACCAGCTGACGCTGCTCTGGCGCATGGCCGACGAGCCGGTGATCTGCCTCGACGGCGACAAGGCCGGCCGCAAGGCGGCGAGCCGCGCGATCGACATCGCCCTGCCTTTGCTGGAGCCTGGCAAGTCGCTCTCGTTTGCCTTGCTGCCTGAGGGGCAGGACCCCGACGACCTGGCGCGTTCGGGCGGCAAGGCCGCGATCGCCGAGGTGCTCGCGGCCGCGCGGCCGCTGGTCGACATGCTGTGGACGCGCGAGGTCGAGGCCGGCCCGCTCGACACGCCCGAGCGACGCGCCGCTTTCGAGCGCCGGCTGAAGGAGCCGCTCGGCCAGATCCGCGACGAGACGACGCGCAAGCACTACCGCCGCGAGATGGAGGAGAGGCTGGCGCAGCTCTTCGCCAGCGCGGCCCCCGCGCGGGCCGAGCGGGGCCGGGAGGGTGGCGCCTATCAGCAGCGCGGGCGCGGCCCGGCTCGCGGCGGGCGCGGCGGTTTCCAGCAGGCGTCCCCCTGGGCGACCGGGCCGCTGAAGGCGTCGAGCCAGCTCACGCGGACGCGCATCATGGCGCAGGGGCGCGGCGAGGACGTTCGCGAGGCCTTCATCCTGCTGGCGCTCGCCAGCCATCCCGGCCTGATCCTGCGCTGTGCCGACGAAATTTCCGAATTGTCGCTCGGCGGCGCGGCGGCGGAGCGCTTCCGCCAGGCGTTGCTCGACGCTGCGATGGAAGGCGTTCTCGACGAGGCGGCGCTGGCGAACCGGCTGGAGCAGGAGCGCGTCCGGGAGGCGCAGGCGCAGCTGATGGCGGTCACGGGCCCAGCCGAGCGGCTGAAACTCGCGCAAGCGGCCGATCCTGAATCGGTTTTCGACTCAATTCGACAGGCTATTGTCTTGCATCATCGCGCGCGGACGCTACATAGCGAACTGAAGGCAGCCGAGCGCGCATTGGCTGACGAAGCGACCGAAGCCAATTTCGCCTGGATCAAGGACGTCAAGGCCCGCCTCGAGACCATCGAGGGGACCGAGGCCATGTCCGGAGATTGAAAGCAGTGTGCCCGGTGCTCCGTATGATGTCATGCGCGCCGGTGATGGGGTTGGTTTACGGTTCATCAAGGATGAGCGGTGCCATCTCGCCGGAGTGATTTGGTTGGGGTGAGCGCGCCGGACCTGCGGCCGCGCCGCCCTTTTATGCGTCTGCGTATGGCTTCTATCGAGGCCGTGGCGGCGCGAGAGTGCGGAGCGCTGATTGATGGCGACGAAAACGAGCGAACGGGACAAGACCGATCAGGTCGCGCCGGAAGCGCCTGCGACCTCCGATGGACCGTTGCTCGATCTGACGGATCAGGCCGTCAGGCGCATGATCAAGCTCGCCAAGAAGCGCGGCTATGTCACCTATGATGAACTGAACGAGGTTCTGCCGTCGGAGGAATTCTCCTCCGAGCAGATCGAGGACGTGCTCGGCCAGCTCAGCGAGCAGGGCATCAACGTTGTCGACAACGAGGACCCGGAAGCCTCCGGCGAGGAGCGCGCCGCGGCCCGCACCGGCACCAACGGCGCCGATGAGGAAGAGGCCGAGGGCGGCGATCTGGTCGACGCCTCGCGCTCGGCGCTGCCCGTCGAGGTCAAGCGCAATCTTGAGCCGACGGAACGCACTGACGATCCGGTGCGGATGTATCTGCGCGAGATGGGCTCGGTCGAGCTGCTCTCCCGCGAAGGCGAAATCGCCATCGCCAAGCGCATCGAAGCCGGCCGCGAGGCGATGATCGCCGGGCTCTGCGAGAGCCCGCTGACCTTCCAGGCGATCATCATCTGGCGCGACGAGCTCAACGAAGCCAAGGTCCTGCTGCGCGACATCATCGACCTCGAGGCGACCTATGCCGGCCCCGACGGCAAGAACCCGACGCAGCTGCCCGGCGAGGGCGGCGAAGGCGGGGAGCCCGCCGAGGCTGCCGCGGCCGAGACGCCCGAGGGCGAGCTGCCGCCCGATCTCGACGACGACGACATGGAGAACAACGTCTCGCTCTCGGCCATGGAGGCCGAGCTCAAGCCGCGTGTGCTGGAGACGTTCGATTCGATCGCCGACAATTACAAGAAGCTGCGCCGCCTGCAGGACCAGGACATCGCCAACCGGCTGGAGAACACCAAGCTCTCGCCGTCGCAGGACCGCAAATACAAGAAGCTCAAGGACGACATCATCACCGCGGTGAAGTCGCTCTCGCTCAACAACAATCGCATCGAGGCGCTGGTCGAGCAGCTCTACGACATCAACAAGCGCCTGATCGGGCACGAGACGCGCCTGCTTCGCCTGGCCGAGAGCTATGGCGTTGGCCGCGAGGACTTCCTCAAGCAGCATGTCGGTGGCGAGCTCGACCCGAAATGGGTTCTGCGCGTCTCCAAGCTCGGCTCGCGCGGCTGGCGCGAGTTCGTCGGATCGGAACTCGAGCGGATCAAGAGCCTGCGCGAGGACATCCACACGCTGGCCTCCGAGACGGGCCTGGAGATCCAGGAGTTCCGCAAGATCGTGCTGATGGTCCAGAAGGGCGAGCGCGAGGCGCGGCAGGCGAAGAAGGAGATGATCGAGGCCAATCTTCGCCTCGTGATCTCGATCGCCAAGAAATACACCAATCGCGGCCTGCAGTTCCTCGACCTGATCCAGGAAGGCAATATCGGCCTGATGAAGGCGGTCGACAAGTTCGAGTACCGCCGGGGCTACAAGTTCTCGACCTATGCGACCTGGTGGATCCGCCAGGCGATCACCCGCTCGATCGCCGACCAGGCCCGCACGATCCGCATCCCCGTCCACATGATCGAGACGATCAACAAGATCGTGCGGACCTCGCGCCAGATGCTGCACGAGATCGGCCGCGAGCCGACCCCGGAGGAGCTGGCCGAGAAGCTGGCCATGCCGCTGGAGAAGGTGCGCAAGGTCCTCAAGATCGCCAAGGAGCCGATCTCGCTGGAGACCCCGATCGGCGACGAGGAAGACAGCCATCTTGGTGACTTCATCGAGGACAAGAACGCGATCCTGCCGATCGACGCGGCGATCCAGTCGAACCTGCGCGAGACCACCACGCGCGTGCTGGCCTCGCTCACCCCGCGCGAGGAGCGCGTGCTTCGCATGCGCTTCGGCATCGGCATGAACACCGACCACACGCTCGAAGAGGTCGGGCAGCAGTTCAGCGTCACCCGCGAGCGCATCCGCCAGATCGAGGCGAAGGCGCTGAGGAAGCTGAAGCATCCTAGCCGGTCGCGGAAGCTGCGGAGCTTCCTCGATAACTGACAGCAAAAGGGCGCCGCGAGGCGCCCTTTCTCGTATCCAAGGTGGCGCATGCCGACGATTTCGATCTTCTTCGGCTTCGTTGTGCAAATGTACTGGCGCGATCATCCGCCACCGCACATTCACGCCTTTTATCAGGGTCACGAAGCGCTGATCGCGATCGAGACAGGCGAACTGATTGCTGGCGCTATGCCTCCCGCTGCTCTGCGGTTGTTACGGGCATGGGTTCAGCGATATCGCAGCCAATTGCTGACAAACTGGTAGCGTGGGAGACTGCGTCAGCCATTCGAAAGCGTTCCGGGAGCCGATGTCGAATGATTGAACTGGTTAAGCTTATCGAGGTGAGAGCGCTCGATTTTCCCCGTCTCTGGGTCAAATTCTCCAACGGATGCGAAGGCGTCCGCGATATGAGCGACATCCTTGCCGAGAGTGGGCCGATGGTCGAGCCGTTACGCGATCCTGCGCTGTTCGCTCGCGTCTTCGTGCAGTGCGGCGTGCCAGCCTGGCCCAACGGCTTCGATCTCGACGCGCTGGCTCTGCATGACGAGATGCAGAAGGCCGGATCGCTGCGGGCGCCTCGCGCAGCCTGAGGTGTCGAGGTTTTGGTGAAGCAGGCTTCCGCGGCGTGGCAGGTCCCTCACATCCCCTTCACCAGCGCCACGAGCTGATCCAGCGCGGTGCCCCAGCCCTGGTGGAAGCCCATCTCCTCGTGCTGCTTCTTCGCCGCCTCGTCCTTGTGCAGGGCCCGCGCCGTGTAGAGCGTTCCCGTCGCGGTCGGCTCGATCAGGATGGAGGCGGTCATGAAGCCGGAGCCGAGTGGGCGGTAGCCGGGGCCGAGCGTGTCGGTGAAGACCAGCAGCGTCTCCGGCACGACGCAGAGGAAGCAGCCGGTGTTGTCGTGCTTCTCGCCCTCGGGGCCTTCCATCACCGTGCGGAACCGGCCGCCGGGGCGCAGGTCGATCTCGCAGGCGGTGGTGCGCCAGGGGACCGGCGTGAACCATTGCTTGAGCAGCGCAGGCTCGGTCCAGGCGCGCCAGACGAGACGTGGCGCGACCGCGACCTCGCGCTTCAGTTCGAGGTCGAGGGCCGGGTCGAAGGCGGTGGCGGGCAGGGTGGTCATGGGCTTTCCTCATCGTTTCTGAGTTGGAGGACGAAGGCGTCGAGCTGGTCGAGGCGCTGCGTCCAGAGGCTTCGCTGCGCGTCGAGCCAGGTTTCGGCTGCGGCGAGAGGCTCCTTGCGCAGGGTGCAAGTGCGAACACGCCCTGTCTTGGCGGTGGTGACGAGCCCCGATTCCTCCAGAACCTTGAGGTGCTGGAGGAAGCTCGGGAGGGCCATTTCGAAGGGCCGGGCGAGTTCGCTGACCGAGGCGGGGCCGCGACCCAGCGCCTGCACCACCGCGCGCCGGGTCGGATCGGCCAGGGCGCGGAAGGTCTCGTCGAGGGCGGGCTGGGCTGCGGACATGGAGCGATCCAACAGCATGATATTAGTTAGGTCAATACCTAAGTATCTGATCGACTCCGGCAGCGGCGCTGATCGGGCGGCTTGATCTTCCCGCCGCCCTGCGGCTTGCTGGCCGCTTCCCGGCGGAGACTCTCATCATGTCGCCCGAATTCCTGCTGACCTCGCTGATCGTCGTGGCATCGCCGGGGACGGGGGCGATCTACACCATCGCGGCGGGGCTGACGCGCGGCCCACGGGCGAGCCTGCTCGCGGCCTTCGCCTGCACGCTCGGGATCGTGCCGCATCTGCTGGCGGCGATCCTGGGGCTGGCGGCGCTGCTGCATGCCAGCGCGCTCGCCTTCGCCATCGTGAAATATGCCGGCGTCGCCTATCTGCTGTTCATGGCCTGGCGGACGCTGCAGGAGCATGGCGCGCTGAGCGTCGAGGCGAAGGCCGATCCGCGTTCGACCTGGCGGGTGCTGCGCGACGGCGTCGCGATCAACGTCCTCAACCCGAAGCTCTCGATCTTCTTCGTCGCCTTCCTGCCGCAGTTCATCGCGGCAGGCGAAGCGGCGCCGCTGGCCCGGATGCTCGAATTGTCGGGCGTGTTCATGGCGATGACCTTCGTGGTCTTTGCGCTCTATGGGCTGTTTGCGGCGGCGATGCGCGACAAGGTGGTGACGCGGCCGGCGGTGATGGCCTGGCTGCGGCGGGGTTTCGCGGCGGCCTTCTTGGCGCTGGGCGCGAAGCTCGCCGTCACCGAGCGCTGACGCCGTGATCAGCCAGACCATCCTCGCCATCGAGACCAAAGGGCCGGGCCTCTACGAGTTCACCGGCCGCGCCGAGGATTTCGTCGCACAGGCGGGGATTGCGGCCGGGTTGCTCACGCTCTTCGTGCGGCACACCTCCTGCTCGCTCCTGATCCAGGAGAACGCCGATCCGGATGTGCGTGTTGATCTCGACGCCTTCTTTCGCCGGCTCGTACCCTCCGCGGACGATCCTGCGATGGACTATCTCATCCATCGCAGTGAGGGGCCCGACGACATGCCCGCCCATATCAAGGCGGCGCTGACGCCGGTGTCGCTGAGCGTGCCCGTGATGGACGGCCGGCTGATGCTGGGCACCTGGCAGGGGATCTACCTGTTCGAACACCGCGCCCGTCCGCACCGGCGCGAGGTTGCGCTGCATCTGGCGGGTTGAGGGGGCGGCTTGGCATCCTGGCCGAGGCCGGGTAGTTCTCCTGCCGCCCTCGCATTCGCGCCGGAGGAAAGCCCGATGTCCTTCCTGAAATCCCTGTTCGGCGGCCGCAAGGCGGCTGACGACAAGCCGGCCGGCCCGCTCAAGAGCATCGAGCATAACGGCTTCACCATCCACGCCACGCCCTATCAGGATGGCGGCCAGTGGCAGCTCTGCGGCGTCGTCGAGAAGACGATCGAGGGGGAGCTGAAGAGCCACCGCTTCGTCCGCGCCGACCGTTTCCCCGGCCAGGCCGAGGCCGTCGACTTCACGCTGATCAAGGGCCAGCAGCTCGTCGACCAGCAGGGCGACAGCGTGTTCGCGTAGCCGGCGAGCGGTGGGGCGACGTATCAACGCAGGAACGTAAAGGCGCTTCCGCGGGTTGTTGGGGCATCACCCTCAACCCGAAGACGGAGGCCGCCCATGAGCGCCCTATCAGGCAAGACCATCCTCATCCTCGCCACCAACGGTTTCGAGCAGTCGGAACTCGACGTACCCCATGCCAAGCTCAAGGAAGCCGGCGCGACCGTGCATATCGTCGCGCCCGAGGCCGGCGAGATCACCGGCTGGGACCAGAAGGACTGGGGCCGGGCGGTCAAGGTCGACAAGACGATCGCGGACGTCAGCGCCGAGACTTACGATGCCATCGTCCTGCCGGGCGGGCAGATGAACCCCGACACGCTGCGCGGCAACCCCAAGGCGCTGGCGCTGATCGAGGCCTTCTTCAAGCAGGGCAAGGTCGTCGCCGCGGTCTGTCACGCGCCCTGGCTGCTGATCGACACCGGCATCGCCAAGGGCCGCCGCCTGACCTCCTACAGCACGATGAAGCAGGACATGATCAATGCCGGCGCCCAGTGGGAAGACAGCGAGGTCGTGACAGACAAGGGTGTGGTCACCTCGCGCAAGCCCGACGATCTGCCGGCCTTCGTCGCCAAGATCATCGAGGAGATCAATGAGGGCCGTCACGAGCGCATGGCCGCCTGATCTCGGCGGACTGACGTCCACGGGAGCTTTCGCCGCCGCGCGAAGGCTCCCGTTCTGCGTCTTGCGGGACGGCGACGCGCATCGCCGCCGCCCGGCCCTGCTTTTGATGCGCTTGCCGTGACGCGGCGCGCTGCCTAATCCTCGTGGCCAAGAACGCCGTTCTCCACAGCGGCGCGCCGAGGAAACATGGCCCCTGACGATTCCCGCTACGCGCCCGATTCCTCCTACGCCTGGCTGCGGCTGGTCGTGTCGCTCATTGTCGGCACCGCGGCCTGCGTCGGCACCTGGTCGGTCGTCGTCGTGCTGCCCTCGGTGCAGGCCGAGTTCGGCACGCTGCGGGCGGGCGCGGCCTTGCCCTATACCTGCGTGATGCTCGGCTTCGGCTTCGGCAACATCGCCATGGGCCGGATCGCCGACCGCTACGGCATCATCGTGCCCATCATCGGCGGCGCGCTGCTGCTGGGCTCCGGCTACATGCTGGCGGGTCTGGCGCAGACGCTGTGGCAGTTCGCGCTGGTGCATCTGTTCCTGATCGGCATTGGTGGCGGCGCCGGTTTTTCGCCGCTGATCGCCGATCTCTCGCACTGGTTCCGGCGGCATCGCGGGCTCGCCGTCGTCTTCGGCGCCTCGGGGAGTTATCTGGCCGGCGTGATCTGGCCGCAGGTCATCAGCTGGGGGCTCGTCACCCATGGCTGGCGGGCGACGCATATCGGCATCGGGCTGACGGTCATGGCCGTGATGCTGCCGCTGGCCCCCTTCTTCCGCCGCCGCCCTTCGGCGGCGAGCATGGCGGCCCAGGATGCGGCGAGCGCCGGCGCGCGCGGCGATCTCGGCCTCTCGGCCAATCAGTTGCAATGGCTGCTGGCGGTCGCGGGCTTCTGCTGCTGCGTGGCGATGGCGATGCCGCAAGTCCATATCGTCGCCTATTGCGGCGATCTCGGCTACGGCGTGGCGCGCGGCGCCGAGATGCTGTCGCTGATGCTGGCGCTGGGAATCATCAGCCGCATCGGCTCGGGCTTCGTGTCCGACAGGATCGGCGGGGCCGCGACGCTGGCGCTGGGTTCGCTGATGCAGGGGTTGGCTCTGTTTCTCTATCTCTGGTTCGACGGGCTGACCTCGCTGTTCATCGTCACCGGCATCTTTGGTCTGTTCCAGGGCGGCATCGTCCCGATGTACGCGGTGATCATCCGGGAGTATCTGCCGGCCCGCGAGGCCGGGATGCGCATCGGTATCGTAATGTCGGCGACGATCCTGGGCATGGCCTTCGGCGGCTATGTATCGGGCGCGATCTTCGACGCCTTCGCCTCCTACCGTGCGGCGTTCCTGAACGGGCTGGCCTGGAACCTCGTCAATTTGACGATCGTGTGCTGGCTGATGATGCGGGCGCGGCGCCGGCCGGTGGGGGCCGCGGCGACGGCGGCGGTCTGAACCCGATCGGGCGCCCCGATGGCGCGTGCCATCACATTCTCGGACTGACGCCTTCAGGGTACCCGCGGTAGCGGTCGCTCCTGTTTCATGCTATGAAACAGTCCGCATGAAGCGGATCGCCGACAAGCACACGCTGGCGTTTTACGAAGACGGCATTTGCCATCCTCGCTGGCGAGCCTTCGAGGCGATTGCGCTGCGAAAGCTCGACCGCGTCATGAACATCACGCGTCTGGACGATCTCCGCGTGCCTCCGGGCAACCGCCTCGAAGCGCTGAAGGGCGATCGGGCCGGCCAGTGGAGCATCAGGATCAATGACCAATACCGGATCTGCTTCAAATGGGACGGGACACAGGCCCACGCGATCGAGATCACGGACTATCACTGAGGGAGAGCGCAAGATGACGCGCATTACAACCCATCCCGGCGAAATGCTGCAACACGAGTTCCTCGTGCCGATGGGAATCTCGGCCCGAGCGCTCGCGCGCGCCATGAAGGTTCCGCCGACGCGGGTCACCAAGCTCCTGAGGGCTGAGACCGGCATGACGGCCGATACGGCGATCAGGCTGGAGCGGGTGCTCGGCGCCTCGGCCGGATTCTGGCTCAACCTCCAGAACAGCTATGATCTGACGCGCGAACAGGTCGCAAAGGCCGAGGCTTATGCGGAGCTGGCGCCTTTGGTAGCTGCCTGAGTATCCCGCGCCCATCCGTCGCATCTGCCGCTCGTGCCGTTCGACGGCCTCCAAAGGCCCTCGAATGCCCTGCAAGACGTTGCTGGTTCGATCGGCCGACTTGACGCGAGCCTGTGACGTGTTCGATGTCGGCGCAACCAAAAGCCCCCAGAGGAAACCTCCATGCTTTTCACCACCATCGCCGGCAGCCTGCCCAAGCCGACCTGGCTCGCCGAATCCGAGCGTCTCTGGGCGCCGTGGAAGCTGGAGGGCGTGGCGCTGCAGGAGGGCCGGCGCGATGCGACCATCCTGTCGGTCAAGCTGCAGGAGGATGCCGGCATCGACATCGTCGGAGATGGCGAGCAGGCGCGGATGCATTTCGTCCATGGCTTCCTGGCCAATCTCGCCGGCATCGACTTCGACAAGAAGACGATCATGGGCATCCGCAACAACCGCTACGAGGCGGAGGTGCCGACCGTGACCGGCGCGATCACCCGCAAGGGGCCGGTCCACAGCATGGAGGCGAAAGCCGCCCGCGCCCACACCACGCGCAAGCTGAAGTTCACGCTGCCCGGGCCGATGACGATCGTCGACACCATCGCCGACGAGCACTACGGACGCCGCGAGGACCTCGCCATGGCCTTCGCCGCCGTGCTGAACGAGGAGGCGCATGAGCTGCAGGCGCTGGGCGTCGACACCATCCAGTTCGATGAGCCCGCGTTCAACGTCTATATGAAGGAGGTGCCCGACTGGGGCATCGCCTGCCTGGAGCGCGCCGCGCAGGGGCTGACTGCCACCACGGCCGTCCACATCTGCTACGGCTACGGCATCAAGGCCAATATCGACTGGAAGGCGAGCCTCGGCGAGGAGTGGCGCCATTACGAGCAGACCTTCCCGGCGATCGCCAAAAGCTCGATCGACCAGGTCTCGCTGGAGTGCCGCAACTCCAAGGTGCCGCTCGACCTGATCAAGCTGCTCGACGGCAAGGACGTTCTGGCGGGCGCGATCGACGTTGCCTCCAACGCGATCGAAACGCCCGAGGAGGTCGCGGCGACGATCCGCGCAGCGCTCGCCTTCGTCGGGCCCGAGAAGCTCTTCCCCTGCACCAATTGCGGGCTTGCGCCGATGACGTCGGAGGTCGCCTACGGCAAGCTCGCGGCGCTGGCGGCCGGAGCGGCGCTCGTGCGCAAGGAACTGGGCGCGGCCTGAAGCCGGACGCCTCGTCGCCTCTCCTTTCCATCTGGCGCATTCGCAGCCGCGCATGCTCCAATGGCAGGGGATTCGACGAGGGGTTGAGCCGATGACGAGAGAAGCGGGTGTGGCGCAGGACGAGGCGCCGCGCGGCAATCTGACTGTGCGCATCAATGCGATGCCCGCCGACACCAACGCCAATGGCGACATCTTCGGCGGCTGGGTGATGTCGCGCATGGACGCGGCCGGCGGCATCGCCGGCGTCGACCGGGCGCAAGGGCGCGTCGTGACGATCGCGGTCGATGCGATGACCTTCATCCGGCCGGTCAAGGTCGGCGACGTGCTCAGTGTCTACACCGAGGTCGAATCCGTCGGGCGGACCTCGATGAAGATCCATGTGGAGGCCTGGGCGCGGCGTTTCCGCACCATGGTCCATGAGAAGGTCACGGATGCGACCTTCACCTTCGTCGCGATCGACGAGGAGGGCCGGCCGCGCCCGGTGCCGAAGCCGGCGGACGACTGAAGTATTGGCCCGCGCCACATCCCCTAACGGAAGCTGAATCCGGTTGCCGGCGCAGTGATTCAAAAGAATCCACGCTTAAACGTTCTTTAAGCGCAGCCGGACAATTCTCTCCAGGACAAGTCCCGCCCAACCACGATCGGGCGCGGGGCGGTTCGGGGGTGCGTCGACGGTCGCCAGGAAGTGGCGAACTCGCGGCCGCTTCGTTCTGCGGCGGGCTCTCGCATCCCTGCCGCAGGCCTCGCACCAGCTTCGCCGTCCATCGTGTCGCGTTGTTTCGGAGAGCGATCGATGACGAAGGCCAGCAAGCCCCCCCGCCAGCGCAAGTCCTCGCGCATCGGCATTGCCGCGCGCATCTATGCGGCGCTGGGGTTGATGACGGCCCTGACGATCATCGCCTCGACGGTGGCCTGGCTCGCCTATGGCCGCATCGGCACCACGGTGCAGGAACTCGCTGGGCAGAAGATGCCGATGGTCGAGCTGGCGCTGGAACTCTCCCAGGCGGCGACGCTGTCGACGGCGCTCGCGCCCCGCTTCATGGATGTGGAGAACGTCCAGCAGCGCGCGGCGCTGACCAACGAACTCGACCGGATCGAGGCGCGCCAGTTCGACCTTATCCGCCGGATCGCCACCCTGAGCGGCATCGACATGAAGGCGACGCAGAAGGCCGTCGACGACCTGTCGCGGACGATCAACGAGATCAACGACCTGACCGGCGCGCGCATGCGCAACGCCGCCGCGATGACCACCCAGCTTGAGAACCTCACCAAGGCCGGCCGCGTGTTCAGCGGCGTCGTCGGCTCCGAGGCCGACGAGTCGCGCTTCAACGTCACCATGGGCATCGAGAGCATTAAGGGCCTGTCGGGTGATCAGCTCGACGCCGCGATGAAGACACTGAACGATCGCGATTTCCCGGTCTTCGATTTCGCGCGCAAGCTCGAAGCGCAGGTCAACGAACTGATGGGCATGATGCGCGAGGCCGCGCAGATGCCCGACAAGGCGAAGCTCGCCATCGCCCGCGAGCGGTTGAAGGCGACCGCCATGCGGGTTCGCATGGAGCTGACGGCGGCCGAAAGCGCCTCTCCGAACCCCTTCCGCAACCAGGTGGTCGAGGCGGTCATCACGATCGGCGAGGGGCGCGCGGGCGTCGTCGAAATGCGCGAGCGCGATCTGACCACGCTCGCCGAGATCGCCACGACGCTCAAGGACGTCGACCGCAATGCGGCGACGCTGCGCGGCCAGGTCGAGAAGCTCGTCGAGGGCGCGCGCGGCCAGGCCGTCGCGGCCAGCGCCTCGACCGCGTCGCTGATCGAGGAGAGCAAGATGTGGCTGGGCGCCATCGGCGTCGGTTCGCTGCTGATCGCGCTGTCGCTCTCGCTGTTCTATGTCCGCCCGGTGATCATCGGCCGGCTGAACCGGCTCTGGGGCGCGACCCGGGCCATCGCCGACGGCGCGCTCGAGACCGTCGTCGATACGCGGGGCAATGACGAGATCGCCGACATCTCGAAGAGCGTCCTGCTCTTCCGCGACAATGCGGTGGCGCTGCGCGCCGCCGAAGCCGCCAAGATCGATGACGACGCGCGGGCGCAGGAGCAGCGCCGCGAGATGATGGCTGAACTCGGCGCTGCCTTCGGCGAGGTCGTGGCTGCGGCCGCTGCGGGCGACTTCAGCCGCCGCGTCCAGGCAAACTTCGCCGACGCCGAGCTGAACGCGCTCGCGGGTTCCGTCAACGAACTGCTGGAGACGGTCCAGGGCGGCCTGTCCGAGACCTGCGACGTGCTGGCGGAGCTCTCCGCCGGCCATCTCTCGACCCGGATCGAGGGGATGTACCAGGGCGCCTTCGCCGAGCTCAAGAACGGCACCAACGCGCTCGCCGACGAGTTCGAGAGCACACTCGCCAAGCTGTCCGAGACGGTCGCGGCGGTCCGCAGCGCCACCACCGAGATCCTCGACGGCGTCACCGATCTGGCCGAGCGCACCAGCGAGGAAAGCAACGCCGTCTCGATGGCCACCAACCAGCTCGGCGCCTTCGCCGGCACCGTCAAGAAGACCGCGTCGGAAGCCGCCCAGGCGACCGGCATGGCCGAGGGCGCCGAAAGCCAGGCCCAGCAGGGCGAGAAGGTCGTGGCCTCCGCGCTCGAGGCGATGCAGCGCATCCGCACCTCTTCCAACAAGATCTCCGAGGTCATCGCGATGATCGACGAGATCGCCTTCCAGACCAATCTGCTGGCGCTGAACGCCGCCGTCGAAGCGGCCCGCGCCGGCGACAGCGGCCGTGGCTTCGCGGTCGTCGCCACCGAGGTGCGCAGCCTGGCGAAGCGCTCGGCGGACGCCTCCAACGACGTCAAGAAGCTGGTCGAGGCGGCGCATGGCGACGTCAAGGTCGGCGTCGGGCTGGTCGAGGAAACCGCCCAGATGTTCGAGGCGATCGTCTCGTCGGTCAACGACCTGACCGGGCTGATGAACGGCATCTCGCAGACCGCCAAGAGCCAGGCCAGCGACGTCTCGGCGATCAACACCGAGATCGACGGCATCGGCACCATGGCGCATCAGAACGCCGCGCTGGTCGAGGAGACCAACGCCGCACTGGCGCTCACCGACGAGCAGACCCGCGCGCTGAGCGAGCACATCGCCCGCTTCCGCTTCCGCGAGGGCCACGGTTCCGACAAGGGACATGGCTCGGACAGGGGACATGACATGGACGAGGCCGCCTGACGGGTCGCCACCGGCCACGACTTAAGGCCAGACTGCCATCGAGAGGCTCCGTCGTCGCAAGACGCCGGAGCCTTTTTGTTGGGGCCGTCGCACAGCCGGCATCGGCCGAGCGCGAGACCGCTTGCCCGCGCAACGGCCGCGATGCTACGCCAAGGGTGGGCCGGTAGCTCAATGGTTAGAGCTCGCTGCTCATAACAGCGCCGGTGCCGGTTCGAGTCCGGCCCGGCCCACCATTTCCGCTCAGAATCGCGAACCACGCCGCATCCGCTCGGGGGCAAAGCCCCTCCGGGCAGGCTCGTCCGCGCGGCGCCATCCCGCCTTGCGACTTGTTCTAGCTCAAAGACAGCGGCGCCCTGCCGCTTAAGGTTTTCCCGTTCGCCAGGATGCGGCGCAAGCGGAGACCGGGACGTGGACGCGCAGAAAACGGCTTATCTCGACGAACGGCTGCCGCGCTACACCAGCTATCCGACGGCCCCGCATTTCGGCGCGGATGTCGATGGGGGGCAGTACGGCCGCTGGCTCGGGGAACTGGCGCCCGGGACCAAGGGCTCGCTGTATCTCCATATCCCGTTCTGCCGGGCGATGTGCTGGTATTGCGGCTGCCACACCACGGTCGCGTTGCGCGACGGCCCGATCGGCGACTATCTCGCGGTGCTCAGGCGCGAGATCGAGATCGTGGCGGACCATCAGCGCACGCCGCTCGATGTCCGGCATATCCATTTCGGCGGCGGCACGCCGACCATTCTCGCGCCTGATGATTTCGTCGACCTCGTCGCTCTCCTGCGCCGGCGCTTCGCGCTGCATCCGCAGGCCGAGATCGCGGTCGAGATCGACCCGCGCCATCTGACGGCGGCGATGATCGAGGCGTTGCGCGAGGCCGGCGTCAACCGCGCCAGCCTCGGGGTGCAAAGCTTCGACGCCGGCGTGCAGGCCGCGATCAACCGCATCCAGAGCGTCGAGCAGACGCAGGCCGTGGTCGAGGGGCTGCGCGCGGCCGGCATCGCTGCGGTCAATCTCGATCTGATCTACGGCCTGCCGCGGCAGACGACACGCTCCTGCATCGAGACGGTCGAGCGCTGCCTGGAGCTGGCGCCCGACCGCTTCTCGATCTTCGGCTATGCCCATGTGCCCGATTTCAAGAAGCACCAGAGCCGCATCGCCACCGCCGACCTGCCCGACGGGCCGGCGCGCCACGAGCAGGCGGAGGCGATGGCGCAGCGCCTCGTCGAGGCCGGCTATGTCCGCATTGGGCTCGACCATTTCGCGCGGCCGCAGGACGAGATGGCGCGCGCGCTCGGCAGCGGCCTGCTGCGCCGCAATTTCCAGGGCTACACCACCGATGGCTGCGAGGCGCTGCTGGGCTTTGGCGCCTCGGCGATCGGCCGGCTGCCGCAGGGCTATATCCAGAATGAGGTGGTGATCGGGCGTTATGGCGAGCGCGTGCGGCAAGACGCGCTGCCGACGGCGAAGGGCTATCGCCTGAGCGCGGATGATCGCCTGCGGGCCGATCTGATCGAGCGATTGATGTGCGATCTCGCGGTGGACATCGACGCCGTCTGCGCCCGGCACGGCGCGGATCCCGAGACGCTGTCGCAGTCGCTATCCCGGCTGGATTGCCTGTCGCAGGAGGGCGTCGTCGCCTTCGACGGCGCGCGTCTGTTGCTGCCGGAGCAGTCGCGCCTGCTGGTGCGCAAGGTGGCATCACTGTTCGACGCTCATATCGACCAGCCGGCGCGGCGTTACAGCCGCGCTGTGTAGCGTGCGCGCCATGTGACCGGCTCTGGCTTAACCGGAAAGATAGTCCAATCCCCGAGGCCGGGTTTGCCTTAGCGGCTGAGCGTTCTGAAACGACCGCGACGGATCGCCCTGCCCATGACGTCTTCAGCTCTCGTGATGCTCCACCGCGCCTCGGCTGCGCCCTCGTCCCCGGCGGCCGCCGGGCAGGCGCTCGGGCCTGCCGATCCTTTCGCCGCCGGGCGCGAGGTGGCCTGGCGCGATCCCGCTGCCGCGGCCGGCCGCGTCGCTTTCGCGGGGGCCGCCGACATCGCTGCGTTTCCGCACACCGAGACGATGATCGTGCTCAGTGGCGCGCTGACGCTGTCCGTCGACGGTGCGGTGGCGCTGACCGTGGCGCCGCAGTCCGGCGTGGTGATCGGGCGCGGGACGACACTGCGCGTCGAGGCGGCGCCCGGCACGCTCTGGGCTTTCCATGCGCAGACCGCTGGCGCGAGCGCGCTGCCGGGGCTGACGCTCCTGACGCAGGATCTGGCGCTGTCTCCGTCGGCCGCACCGGCCGCCGAGGTGCTGATCGGGCCGGCGCCGCAATGCCGCAGCCACAACGCCTTCACCGACGCTGCCATCGCGCTGCGGGCGGGGCTGTGGGATTCGACGCCCTATGCCCGGATCTCGCGTCCCCACAAGCTCAGCGAATTGATGCATATCCTGGACGGCGCCGTCGACCTGACCGGCGCCGATGGCGCGGTTGTCACCGTCGCGAAGGGCGATACCGTTTTCGTCCCCCAGGGCGCTCCCTGCGCCTGGGAAAGCCGGGTTCACGTCGCCAAGTTCTATGTCGTGCAGGAGACCGCCGGCTGATGTCCGACAGCGTGGTTCAGGAAGCCGCCGTGTTGCGCGACCTCGCGCCCGGCGACGCGCCCGTCTGCGCGGCGCTGGCGCGCGCGGTGGGCTGGCCGCACCGGGCGGAGGATTGCGCGATGGCGATCGCGCTCGGTCACGGCCTCGCCGTAACGATCGCCGGCGCGGTCGTCGCCGTGGGGATGTTGTGGCCCTATGGCGAAAAGCACGCGACTTTGGGCATGATCATCGTCTCGCCCGACCATCAGGGCGCGGGCCTCGGCCGCCGTCTGATGCAGGGGCTGCTGGCGCAGGCGAAGGACCGTTCGGTGATGCTGAACGCCACGGCCGCCGGCCAGCCACTCTATGAGAAGCTCGGCTTCGTGCCCTGCGGCGGCATCTCTCAGCATCACGGCGAGGTCCTCGACGTGCCTGCGGCCCTGCCGGGCGCCGGGGCCGCGCTGCGGCCGGCGAGTCTCTCTGACATGGCCGAACTGGAGCGCCTCGACCGGGCCGCCAGCGGCCTGCCGCGCCGAGCCCTGCTGGCCTCGCTCCTGGAGCGGGGCGAATGCGTCGTGCTGGAGCGCGATGGCCTCGCCGTCGGCTACAGCGTGTTGCGCCGGTTCGGGCGCGGACTGCTCGTGGGGCCGGTCGTCGCGGACAGCGATGCGGATGCGCAGATGTTGGTGGCGCATTGGTTGCATGGTCGGAGCGGGCAGTTCATGCGGGTCGACACCGGCACCGGCGCGCCGCTGGCGGCCTGGCTGGTGTCACAGGGTCTGAAGCCGGTCAGCGACGTCGTCACGATGGTGCGTGGCGGCTGGCCCGTGGCGGAGGGGCCGGCGCGGATTCATGCGCCGGCGAGCCAGGCGCTCGGCTGAGCGAGGGAACAATCATGGCATTGCTCTACAAATCCGATCCCGCGCGCGGCGCCGAATGGGCCGCGATCCTGGCGCAGAAAGCGCCCGACCTGTCGTTCCGGATCTGGCCCGAGATCGGCGACCCCGCCGATATCCGCTATTTCGCCGCCTGGATGCCGCCCGACGACCTGATGACGCAGTTTCCCAATCTGGAGCTGCTGATCTCCGTGGGGGCGGGCGTCGACCATCTCGATCTGTCGAAGCTGCCGTCCGATCTGCCGGTGGCGCGCATGGTCGAGCCCGGCATCGTCGACGGCATGGTCGAGTATGTCTCGATGGCGGTGCTTTCGCTGCACCGGGACCTGATCGACTATGTCGCGCAGCAGCGGGCGGAGGTCTGGAAGCAGATCCGTGTCCGCCCGGCCTCGACGCGCCGTGTCGGCGTGCTCGGGCTCGGCATGCTCGGCGAGGCCTGCTGCCGCATGCTGACGCCCTTCGGATTCCAGGTCGCCGGCTGGAGCCGCTCGCGCCGCGACATCGCGGGTGTGACGAGCTTTGCCGGCGCCGACGAACTTCCGGCCTTCCTGGCGCGTACGGACATCCTCGTCTGCCTGCTGCCGCTCACCGACGAAACGCGCGGCATGCTCAATGCAGAGCTCTTCGCCCAGTTGCCGAAGGGAGCGAAACTGGTCAATTCCGGTCGCGGCGCGCATCTCGACCAGGATGCGCTGCTGGCGGCTCTCGACAGCGGCCAGATCTCGGCCGCCGTGCTCGATGTGACCTCGCCTGAGCCCCTGACCCAGGGCCACCCGCTGTGGAGCCATCCGCGCGTGCTGGTGACGCCGCATATCGCCAGTATGACGCAGCCGGAAACGGCGGTCGAGGTGGTGCTGGAGAATCTGCGCCGGCACCATGCGGGCGAGAAGCTGATCGGCCTCGTCGACCGCCAGCGGGGCTACTGAAGCAGACCGCGACGGCGGGTGCCGCCTGCCGCAGGGCAAAGCACGATCTGCCGTACGAAGCGGCCAATAGGGCAGGGGATGTCGTGGCGGGCCATCAAGCCCGTGCCGATCCCCACGCACGGCGTTCTAACCTGCCGTCCAGACGAGGAATCCGTCTGCGGAGGTCGATGAAGTCCATGCATGATCCAGCCCTGCACGAAAGCGGCATCGCATCGTCCGCGATGCCCGCCAGCAGCGGCATCCGGCGCGCGCTTGGTCATATCGAGCGCCATTTCACCGATGCGATCTATCTCGAGGATCTGGCGGCGCTGGCGGGCCTCAGCGTCTGCCGCTTCGTGACGGTGTTCCGGCGCCAGGTCGGGCTGACGCCGCATCGCTTCATCTGCCATCGCCGGATCGGCTATGCGAAGAGGCTGCTGCGCGAAGGGGTGCCGATGGCGCTGGCGGCGTCGGAGGCCGGCTTCTTCGACCAGAGCCATTTCTCGCGCCATTTCAAGAATATCTGCGGCATCACGCCGGGGCGCTATCTGCGCGAGGTTGGCGCGCCGCGCCCGCCGCGCAGCGAAGCGCGACCCTGCCTGCAGACCGCCGCCTGAGCCTCACGCCACCGCCGCATCGATACGCGCCCGCCGAAACACGCCGCAAGGAGCCCGCCATGACCGTCAATTCGCTCGAAGCGCTCGACCGCCGCCATTGGGTCCACCCCGTCGCCAACTGGGCCGGCCACGAGGCGCGCGGCGTCACCATCATGAAGTCGGCCAAGGGCGCCTTCATCACGGATTCGGACGGCCATGAGCTGATCGACGGCTTCGCCGGCCTCTGGTGCGTCAATGTCGGCTATGGGCATGAGAGCATCGTCGAGGCCGCCGCCGCGCAGATGCGCGAGCTGCCCTATGCCACCGGCTATTTCTCCTTCGGCAGCGAGCCGACGATCCGGCTGGCCGCCAAGCTCGCCGAACTCCTGCCGGGCGATCTCAACCACATCTATTTCTCGCTCGGCGGCTCTGATGCGATCGACGGGGCGCTGCGGCTGATCCAGTTCTACTACAACGTCACCGGCCGGCCGACGAAGAAGGCGATCCTGTCGCTGGAGCGCGGCTATCACGGTTCGAGCTCGACGGGGGCCGGTGTCACCGCGCTGCCGGCCTTCCATGCGAATTTCGACTTCCCGGCGCATGTCCAGCACTATGTCGCGGCGCCTTATGCCTATCGCAACCCGACCGGCTCCGACGACGCCTCGGTGATCGAGGCCAGCGTGGCCTCGCTTCGCGCCAAGGTCGCGGAACTGGGCGCGGAGAATGTCGCCGCCTTCTTCTGCGAGCCGGTGGTCGGCTCGGGTGGCGTGATCGTGCCGCCGAAGGGCTGGCTCAAGGCGATGCGCGACACGGCCGCCGAACTCGACATCCTGTTCCTCGCCGACGAGGTCATCACGGGCTTCGGTCGCACCGGGCCGATGTTTGCCTGCGAGGGGGAGGGCGTCGTGCCCGACCTGATGACGATGGCCAAGGGGCTGACCTCGGGCTACGCGCCGCTCGGCGCGCTGGCGATCGGCGAGAAGATCTATCGCGGCATCAAGGACAATGCCCCGGAGGGCGGGCCGGTCGGTCATGGCCAGACCTATTCGGGCCATCCGGTTTCGGCGGCCGTCGCGCTCGAAGTGCTCAGGCTCTATGACGAGGGCGGCATCCTGGCCAATGGCCAGCGCGTCGGCGCCTATTTCGAGAAAAAGCTCGCCACCCTGGCCGATCATCCTCTCGTCGGAGAGGTCAGGGCGCGCGGCCTGCTCGCCGGCATCGAACTCGTCGCCGACAAGGCGAGCAAGGAAAAGCTGCCGCGCAGCGTCAAGCTGGCCGAGCATCTCTTCGCGCGCGGCTACGCCAACGGCGTGATCTTCCGCGCCTTCGCCGACGACATCGTCGGGCTCGCGCCGCCGCTGTGCTGCAGCGAGAGCGAGATCGACCTGATCGTCTCGCGCCTGCGCCAGACGCTCGACGACATGCTCGACCTGCCGGAGGTTCAGGCCGCGCTGGCCCCGGCCAAGGCCGCGTGACGGCGGCGTGATCCTTGCTTTGCCCGGGACGGCGAACCGTCTAGGTTGCCGGTGCCGCTGCAGCCCATCCCCGGGCCTGGGGCGTGGTGGGTTTGGGTGAGGCTTTCGTCGTGACACCGGGCGTGCGGCTCGACCGCATCGACATGAAGATCCTGATCGAACTGCAGAACAACAGCCGGATGACCAACGTCACCCTGGCCGATGCGGTCGGTCTGTCGCCGAGTCCCTGCCTGCTGCGAGTCAAGCGGCTCGAACAGGCGGGGTTCATTTCCGGCTATGGCGCGACGATCAACCTGCAGAAGCTCGGCGAGACGATCACCGTCTTCACCGAGGTGACGCTGGCCGACCACACCAAGGAGTACTTCATCCGCTTCGAGACGGCTTTGCGCCGCGTCGACGAGGTGGTGGAGTGCCACATGGTCAGCGGCGGCTATGATTATCTCGTCAAGTTCGTGACCCGCGGGCTGACGCATTACCAGTCGCTGATCGAGACCCTGCTCGACCGCAACATCGGCATCTCCAAGTATTTCAGCTATGTCGTGATCAAGTCGCCGATCCAGAAGCCGGGCTACCCGCTGCCGGTCCTTTTTGACGTTTGATTGCGCGATGCACGGCTGGCTCTGCCGTCATTGCGAGCGCAGCGAAGCAATCCAGCCCCTGTACTCGACTCTATGGATTGCTTCGCTGCGCTCGCAATGACGGGGGCTTACCCCAGCGCCTGATTGACCAGCCCGAAGGTCCGGGCCTTGCCGGTGGCGGCGTGCTTCCGGCCCCGGATCATCGTCGTCACCGAATCGAAGATCGTCAGGCCGCAGCTTTCCAGGAAGGCGCCGAAGCGGCCCTGCTCCTGGGACGTGTCGACGCGCAGGAACGTGCCCTGGTGGGCGTGGACATGCGGAGTGACCAGGGCGATCGCCATCTCGTCATCCTCCGCCACGATCGGACCCACGACATGGCCGCGGCCGAAGGGGCGGCACAGCGCGAAGCCCGCGACCGCTCCCTCGCGCTCGATCAGCGTCCCGCTGGAGAGCGGCAGCAAGGCGGTGATGACGCGGCTGCGGTCGGCGCCATAGGCGCTGGCGTCGAGACGCGCCAGGGCGTCGAGATCGGCCGGCTTCACGGGCCGCAGCCCGGTCATGTCGGGCGCAGCATCAGGCAACGCCACGGCCTTGCCCTGATGCTGGAAAATCCGGCCGACCGGCTCGAAGCCCAGCGACCGGTAGAGCCGGTAGCCGGCCTTGGTCGAATTCAGGCGCAGATCGCGCTCGCCCGATTGTTCGAAGACGATGTCCATCAACTGGCGGCCGGCGCCCTGCGCCTGCAGGCGCGGCGAGGTGATGACCATGCCCACCGTCGCGAAGCTTTCGCCGAAGGGCCACCACATGGCCGAGCCGAGCGCCCGGCCGATCGCATCGCAGGCGACGAAACCCTGGCCGAGCCCGATGACGAGGCGCCAATCCTCGGGACGATGCGGCCAGCCGACGCCGATCGACAATTGATGCAACTGGTCGACATCGGCTTCGCCGATCGGCCGGATGTCGATTTCGTAGCCGAGCCGGCGCTTTGCCGTTCTGTAAGCCAAGGCGTCGGACCTCTCGCGGAGAAGACAGCGATCATAGGGCCGTCCGGACCTTTCGAGAATAGCATAATTCATACAATACAGGAGCTTAAGCATGCTGAATGCTTGCCTTTCCTGCTCGCGTGAAGGTTCGGTCGGCTCCGGCCGGGCGCCGGCGAGGCATTCCCCCGATCGATCGCGGCCGAGGCTGATGTGGCGATGAAGCTCGAACCCTATTGGCTGGCCTCCGCGCCGCGGTTCTCCTCCGGCTCGGCGGCGCCGGTCGAGGGCAAGGTGGATGTCGCGGTCGTCGGCGGCGGCTTCACCGGCCTGTCGGCGGCGCTCGCCCTGGCGAAGGCCGGGGCCTCCGTCGCCGTGCTCGAGGCGGGCGGCGTGGTCGGCGAGGCCTCGGGCCGCAATGGCGGGCATTGCAACAACGGCCTGGCGCATGATCTCGGCGGACTCGCCGCGAGCCTCGGCATCGAGCGGGCGAGCGCGCTCTACCGCGTCTTCGACGCCGGCGTCGACACCGTCGAGGCGCTGGTCGCCCGCGAGGGCATCGACTGCGACTTCACCCGCACCGGCAAGGTCAAGCTCGCCGCCAAGCCAGGCCATTTCGCCAAGCTGGAGAAGAGCGCCGAGCTGCTGCAGGCCACCGTCGAGCCCGGTCTCGTGGTGGTGAAGCCCGGCGAGATCCGCGGCGAGATCGGCTCCGACGGCTTCCATGGCGGGCTCGTCTTCCCGCGGAGCGCGCATATGCATATGGGCCGTTTCGGCGTCGGGCTGGCGGAGGCTGCGGCGCGGGTGGGGGCGGCCATCCATGAGAGGGCAGCCGTCACCGGCCTGGAGCGGCTGAGCGGGCAGACGCATAGCGTCGTCACGACGCGCGGGACGCTGGAAGCGAAGCAGGTCCTGCTCGCGACCGGCGCGTCACGGCAGGGGCCGTTCTCTTGGCTGCGGCGGCGGATCGTGCCCATCGGCAGCTTCATCATCGCCACCGCGCCGCTCTCGGACAATCTCGCGGCGTCGATCATGCCGACGCGCCGCACGGCGACGACGACAATGAACATCGGCAACTACTTCCGGCTGACGCCCGACAACCGGCTCATCTTCGGCGGGCGGGCGCGCTTCGCGCTGTCGAACCCGGCCTCCGACGCCAAGAGCGGGGCGATCCTGAAGGCCCGCATGCTCGAACTCTTCCCGCAACTGGCAGGCGTGGCGATCGACTATTGCTGGGGCGGGCTCGTCGACATGACTGCCGACCGCCTGCCGCGCGCCGGCGAGCGCGACGGCGTGTTCTACGCGACCGGCTATAGCGGGCATGGCACGCAGATGTCGGTGCATATGGGGCAGATCATGGCCCGCGTGATGGGCGGGGACGCGGCCGCCAATCCGCTCGCCGGGCTCGATTGGCCGGTGGTGCCGGGCCATTTCGGCCCGCCCTGGTTCCTGCCCTTCGTGGGGATGTACTACAAATATCAGGACTGGCGGCACTGAGGAGCGATACGCTCGTCATTCTCGGGCGCAGCGCAGCGAAGACCCGAGAATCTCGTGACACGAAGACGCCGACCAGCGCCTCAGCCGGCCTGAGATGCTCGGGTCAAGCCCGAGCATGACGTGCGCGCTGTCCTAAGTCGCCGCCCGCTTCTGCCCGCTGGTCGCCAGCAGCACGAGGATGAAGGACGCGGCCGTCAGCAGGGTCGAGATCGAGGCGATGGTCGGGTCGATCTCGTCGCGGAGCGCCGTGAACATGCGCTTGGTCAGGGTCTGGTACTGCCCGCCGGAGACGAAGAGCGCGATGATCGTCTCGTCGATCGCCGAGATGAAGGCGAAGATGCCCCCCGCAAAGACGCTGGCCTTGATCTGCGGCAGCGTCACGGTGAGGAAGGCGCGGAAGCGGTTCATGCCGAGGCTGCGCGCCACCATCTCCTGCGTCTTGTCGAAGCTCTGCAAGCCGGCGACGACCGAGGTGATGACATAGGGCAGGCCGAGCATGACGTTGGCCAGCACGAGCCCGGTCAGCGTCTGGATCAGCCCGATCTTGGCGTAGATGAAGAAGATGCCGATCGCGACGATGATGATCGGCACGATCAGCGGCAGCATCAGCATCATGTGCAAAGACCGCATCAGCCTCGTCTGCGAATGGCTGATGGCATAGGCGGCCGCCGTGCCGAGCGGCGTCGCGACGACGACGGTCAGGACACCGATCAGCAGGCTGATCCGCGTCGCCTGCATCCAGTTGGCGCTGCCGAAATACTCGGCGTACCAACGCAGCGACAGGGCCGGCGGCGGGAAGGTCAGGAAGCGCGTCGCCGAAAACGACATCGGCACGATGATCAGCAGCGGCAGGATCAGATAGAGCAGCACGAGGCCGACGAAGGCGCCGAAGAGCAGGCGGGGGAGAAGCGGCTGTGTCATCACTTCTGCCCCAGCATCTTGTCGAGCGGGATGATGCGACCGACCGCGAGGAAGATCGCCAGCACGCTCACCAGCAGCACGACGCCGACCGCGCTCGCCGCGCCCCATTCGTTGTAGAGTTCGACGTTCCGGCTCACGACCATGGAGATCATGATGGTGCGGCCGCCGCCGAGCAGTTCCGGCGTGATGTAGAAGCCCAGCGTCAGCACGAATACCAGCGTCAGCCCGGCGACGACGCCCGGCAGCGACAAGGGCAGGAAGATGCGCAGGAAGCTGTGCAGCGGCCCGCCGCCGAGGCTGGCGCCTGCCAGCATCAGCTCGCGCGGGATCTTCTGCATGGTCGAATAGAGCGGCAGCACCATGAAGGGCAGCAGGATGTGGACGGTCGCGATGATCGTGCCGAGCTCGTTGTGGACGAGCGCCAGCGGCTCGGCGATCAGGCCGAGACCCTCCAGCATCTGGTTGGTGACGCCGGTGCGCTGGAGCAGGACGAGCCAGGCATAGGCGCGCACCAGCACGCTGGTCCAGAAGGGCAGGATGACGAAGGAGAGGATCAGCACGTCCCAGGGCCGCTTCACATGGGCGGCCGCATAGGCGACCGGGTAGCCTAGGATCAGCGTCATCACCGTCACGATCAGCGCGATGCGGAAGGTGAGCGTGAAGCTGCGCCAGTAGATGTCTTCGCTGAAGATGCGGCGGTAATGCTCGAGCGTGAAGCCGTTGTCGTAAAACGACTGGGTCATCAGCCAGCCGACAGGGATCACCACCAGCCCGACGATGACGATCACCGCCGGCGAGGCGAGCAGGAGCATCAGCCCCTGCTCGCGGCGCTGGTAGCGGACGGATGGGTCGATGGCGGTCATGGGGGTGCCCTCGTCATGCCCGGGCTCGACCCGGGCATCTCCTGCAAGAGGTTCCCGGGTCCGCGCCTGGCGCGGACCCGGGAATGACGTCACGTGACGCGGTTCACTTCTGCGCGAAGGAGAGCCAGCGCTTTTCGGCGGCCTCGCCGGCGGCCGAGGTCCACCAGGCATAGGACATCAGGGCCTGGACCTTGGCGTTGTTGGGCGCGCTCGGCAGCTCGCCGACGCGGGCGGCCGGGATGACGCCGGTGTCATAGGCCTTGGGGTTGGCCGGGCCGTAGTCGATGTGCAGCGGCAGATTGGCCTGGTGGACCGGATCGACTGCTTCGTTCAGGAATTTGATCGCGGTCGAGAGATTCGGCGCGCCCTTGAGCACGCAGAGCGAGGTGCTCTGCAGGATGCCCTGGTTGTAGGTGTAGGCGACCTTGGCGCCTTCCTTTGTCAGCGCCGAGATGCGGCCGTTCCAGGCCATCACCATGTCGACCTCGCCGTCATTGAGGAGCTGGGCCGATTGCGCGCCGGACGTCCACCAGACGGTGATGTGCGGCTTGATCTCCTCGAGCTTCTTGAAGGCGCGGTCGACATCGAGCGGGTAGAGCTTGTCGGCCGGGACGCCGTCGGCCATCAGCGCGGCTTCGAGCGTCGCGAGCGGGTTGTTGCGCAGAGCGCGGCGGCCCGGGAACTTCTTCACGTCCCAGAAATCGGCCCAGGTCTTGGGCGCGGTCGCGGCGTCAGGATACTTCTTCAGGCTGTAGCCGAGCACGCTGGAATAGAACTCGTAGGCGACGGAGTAGTCGCTACGATATTCAGCCGGCATCGCGGCGGCATTGGGGATCTTGCTGAAGTCGAGCTTCTCGAGAATGCCCTGCTCGCCACCGCGCAGGCAGAAATTGGTGGCGACATCGACGACGTCCCAGGTCGGCTTACCCGTGGCGACCTGCGAGCGCATGATCGGCCAGGCGTCGGGCACGCTGTCCTGGTTGATGGTGATGCCGAGCTTCTTGGCTGATGGATCGAGGATCGCGATGGTCTGCGCCTTCTGGTAGGCGCCGCCCTGCGAGACGAACATGATCTGTTCGGCCGCCTGGGCGGGGAGCGGACTCAACAGAGCCAGGGACAGGCCTGCGGCGGCGCAGGCGGTCGCGAAGGTCAGGCGTCGTTGCTGCATGGTCTTTATCCCCTGTTGTTGGACCGGATCTTCGAAATCTACCGTCCGATCGCGTCTAGAAACTGGTACCAGCCGGCGACCATGCGGACGGCCGGCTCTCGAAGCGGGTAAAATGGAACGCGGCGCATGCGGCTGGCGTCGAGCAGGCCGACATCCGGGTTTTCGCCCCGGGCAAAGGCTGCGAGATAGCGGCCCATCAGGCTGGACATTGCGACGCCCGCGCCGTTGTAGCCCATGGCGAGCATGACCCTGTCGTCGACGCGCCCGACATGGGGCACGGAATCCAGCGTCATGGCGACGAGGCCCGACCAGCGATAGGCCAGCGGGACGTCGGCGACATCAGGGAAGATGCCGACCATCGCCTTGTGAAGGGCCCGGAAGGCGGCGGGCGAATCTGTCTTGCCGAAGGCGCCCCGGCCGCCGAAGACGATGCGGTCATCGACCATGCGGAACCAGCGCATCATCCGCTTGGTCTCGGTATAGGTCCGCCGCGTCGGCATCACCGTGGCGGCGAGGTTCGGCGAGAGCTTCTCTGTCGCGATGATGGCGCTGCGGAAGGGGATCAGCGTGTTCTGATAGGCTTTCGTCGCCGGGGTCAGGTCGGAATAGCTGTTGGTGGCGATGATCGCCTGCTTGGCCCGGACGACCCCGCCCGGCGTCTCGACCAGCACGCCGTCGCCCTCGCGGCGCAGACGCAGCGCCGGTGTTCCGGCATGGATCGGCACGCCCAGCCCGGCGACGCCCTCGGCGAGGCCGTGCAGATAGTTCAGCGGGTGGATGCCGCCCGAGCCCGCATTCAGCACGCCGCCGACGAAGCCCGCCGAGCCGGTCTCCTCGCGGACCTGCCCGGCGTCGAGCACCGACATGGTGGTGTCGCCGAGTTCGGCGCGCAGCCACGCGGCCTCCTTCACCGCATAGGCTAGCGTTTCGTGATTGTGCGCGGCCTTGACCTGGCCGGAGCGTGTCAGGTTCGCGGCGTCGATTCCGTAGGCCTCGACCAACTCCGTGACGATGTCGGTCGCCTCCAGCGCGATGTCGTACATGCGCTTGGCCATCCGCTTGCCATGGGCGCTCGCGATGGCCGGGAAGGACAGGCGGAACTTGGCAGTGATGACGCCGCCATTGCGGCCGCTGGCGCCCCAGCCGGGGCGGTTGGCCTCCAGCACGATCGACGAGAGGCCGCTTTGCGCGAGATGATGCGCGGCGGAGAGGCCGGTATAGCCGGCGCCGATGATGACGACATCCGCCTGCGCATCGCCCGCCAGCGCCGGAAACGCGCGCAACGGCGTCGCCGTCGCGCCCCAGAGCGAGGGCGCTGCCTCCAGCGATTGCCAGGCGGAGGCGCTGCTCAAGGGCGTCAGACCCCCGCCTCAACGGCGTCGGCGAGCGCCGCCAGCGTCGGGAAATGATAATCCGGCTTGGTCAGTTCCGGCACGGCCGGCGTGCCGCCGAAGCCGGCCTGTCCCTGCCTGCGCTCGATCCAGCAGGTGGTGTAGCCGAGCGACTTGGCGACGCCGATGTCGTGATACTGGCTCTGGGCGACATGCAGGATCTCCTCCTGCTTGAAGCCGAGGGCCGATTGCCGGCCGCGGTTGAAGGCGAAGAACAGCGGATCGGGCTTGGGAGCAATCGCCTCGTCGGCCGTGACGCTGTCGTGGAAGGGGTTGCCGAGCGTCTGCGCATAGAAGGTGAAGGTCGGGCGGTCGGCATTGGTCATGGCGACCAGCCGGAAATGCTTGCGCAGGCGCGCCAGAGCCTCGACGGAATCCGGAAAAGCGGGGTGCAGCAGGATGGCGTACTGGAAGGAGTCCGCCGAAGCCTCGTCGGCGGGCAGGCCGAGTTCCTTGGCGAGGTGGATATAGACGCGCTTCATCGCCTCGCTGGAGCGGTCGTAGTTCAGCTCGCGGCCCTTCAGATAGGGTCCGAAGATGTCGTCATCGCTCAGTTTCGCGGCGGCCGGGCCGCCGATGCGGCGCACGGCGTTCAGCACGCCGGTCTCGAAGTCGATCAGCGTGCCGACGACATCGAATGTGAGAACCTTGAAATCGCGGAGGGCCATGGCTGTCGACTTCTCTTGGGTGATGGTGCGGGTCTGTGGGGATGGATCGGGCGTTCAGCCGTCCGCTTTCGAGACGATGATCGTATCCTGAGGGTGGAGGCTGATCTCGACGCGCTCGCCGATTGGCGGGATCCGGCGGGCGGCTTCGTAGTGACTCGGCTGGCGCAGGCTGAGCGGCGTGCCGTCGTCGAGCGCAAGGAAGACGCGCAGGCTCTCGCCCTGGAAGACGATGTCGGTGACGCGGGCGGAAAAGCGGTTGCGCTCGAGCGCGCCGGCGCCGTCCTCGATCAGCAGCTTTTCGGTCTGCACGGCGAGCACGAGATCGCCTGTCGGCGGCAGGGGGCGGGCGGTCCTGATCAGCGTGCCGGCGAGCGAGACGCCGTCATTGCCGGCGCGCGCGACGGGCAGCAGCGTCGCCTCGCCGATGAAGCTCGCCACGAAGGCGTTGGCCGGGTGGTCGTGCAGGCGCGAGGGCTTGTCGATCTGGACGAGCTTGCCGTCCTTCAGGATGGCGACACGGTCGCTCATCGTCAGCGCCTCGCGCTGGTCGTGGGTGACGTAGATGATCGTCGCGCCCAGTCGCTTGTGGAGCTGGCGCAGCTCGATCTGCATGGTCTCGCGCAGCTGCTTGTCGAGCGCCGAGAGGGGCTCGTCCATCAGGATGAGTCGCGGCTCGAAGATCATGGCGCGGGCGAGCGCGACGCGCTGGCGCTGGCCACCGGAGAGCTGGCCGATGCCGCGCTCTTCGTAACCGGCGAGATCGACCATCGCGAGCGCCGCGCGGACCCGCTCGGCATAGGTCGATTTCGGCAGCCGCCGGGCGCGCAGCGGGAAGGCGACGTTCTCGCCGACATTCATATGCGGAAACAGCGCGTAGTTCTGGAAGACGATGCCGATGTCGCGCTTGTGCGGCGGGGTGAAGGTGACGTCGCGGCCGCCGAACAGGATGGTGCCGGCCGAGGGCTGGACGAAGCCGCCGAGAATGCCGAGCAGCGTGGTCTTGCCGGAGCCGGACGGACCGAGCAGAGAAACGAATTCCTGCGGCGCGATGTCCAGCGAGACGTCGTCCAGCGCCCGCACGGATCCGTAGATCTTGCTGGCCGACCGGATCTCGACGCGTTCGCCGCCACTCTTCGCCATTGCCTGCTCCCGTTGCGATACAGCGCCACCGCGCAAGCGCGTGGGCAAGGACCAAATCCCCGGCCGACCATAAGGTCATCTTATGTGGCGCCGCATTGGGCTCGATCCGCCACCCGGCCATGCGGACCTCTGCGTGTCCGTCCCGGCAAGCTGCATTCGACCAAGGCATCAGACGGCAAATGAGGAGCCGGCTGCAATTGCCAAATAATCAGGGACTCCATAACCTCATGTCATGTCCGACCTGCGCCGCATGGTGTCCTCCAGCAATGCGCTCTTCGTCTTCGAGGCGGCGGCCCGCAGCGGCAGCTTCACACGGGCGGCCGCCGAGCTGAACGTCACCCAGCCGGCGGTCAGCCGCATGCTCTCGCGCTTCGAGGGCCATCTCGGGCTGCGTCTGTTCGAGCGGGGCGGGAAGGGGGCCGTGCTGACGCCGGAGGGCGAAATCCTCTATCGCCGTGTCTCCGACGGCTTCCGCAGCATCGAGGCGGGCCTGCGCGAGGTCGAGCGCCTGCGCGGCGGCAAGGAGACGGTGACGATCTCGGTGTCCTCCGCCTTCACCACGCACTGGCTGATGCCGCGCATGGACCGGTTCCAGAGCCGCTTTCCGCATGTCGATCTCCGCTTCCAGATGATCGCCGGCTCGCTGCGCGGCCCGGTGGAGAACGTCGATCTCGGCATGCGTTTCGTCGCCGCCGACGAGCCGGTTCCGGCGGATGCGCTGGTGGTGCGCGAAATCATGCTGCCGGTCTGCAGCCCCGGCTATCGCTGCGAGCCGGCCGATGCCGCGCAGGCCGCCAGCGGCAACACCGTGATCCAGCTGACGGATTCGCCCTCCGACTGGGCTGAGCGCTATGCGCCCTTCGCCACCGGCCGCTCGGGGGCGATCAAGGCGCTGAATTTCTCCGATTATGCGGTGGTGGTACAGGCGGCGCTGCTCGGGCAGGGCATTGCCTATGGCTGGATCACGGTCGTCGCCCATGCCCTGATGTCGGGGACGCTGGTGCCGGCTTCGGAGCAGCTGACGGTGGGCGAGCGGCTCTGCGTGCTGCTGACGCCGCGCAACCGTCCGGCACGCCCGATCGTGCGCGACATCCGCGACTGGATCATCGGGGAATTGCAGGGCGAGATTGCCGCCATCGACAGGCTGCATCCGGCGCTGGGCCTGAAGGCGGCGGTTGCCTGAGCAAAGCGCTCAGCCGCCGATATCGATCAGCACCGTCTTGTGCCGGAGATTGGCCTCCACCGCCTGGCGGCCGAGGTCCTTGCCGATGCCGGAACTCTTGTAGCCGCCCGTCGGCAGGATGAAGTCGAGCGTGCGGCTGTAGCGGTTGATCCAGACCGTACCGGCCTTGAGCGCGCGCATCGCGCGCAGGCCGCGGCCGAGATCGGCGGTGTAGACGCCGGCCGCGAGCCCATATTCGGGGTGGTCGGCGAGGCTCAGCCCCTCCGCCTCGTCGTCGAAGGCCTGGATCGTCAGCACCGGCCCGAAGATCTCCTCGCGCACGGCCGCCGTTTGCGCCGTCACGCCGGCAAGCAGTGTCGGCTGGTAGAAGGCGCCGCCATGGCCCTCGATGCGCGCCCCGCCGAGCAGGCATTCCGCGCCCTGAAGGCGGCTGCGGGCGAGGATGTCGTCGATGCGCCGCGCCTGCGTCTCCGAGATGATCGGGGCATAGCCGGTCGCGGCCTTCCAGGTCGGGCCCGGCGTGACACTGGCGAGCCGCGTTTGGAGCCGCGCCACCAGTTCGTCCATGACCGGGCGCTGGACGATCAGCCGCGAGCCGGCGACGCAGGCCTGGCCGGCATTGGCGAGCAGGGATCCGGCGATGCAGGCGGCGGCCTTGTTCTGATCGGCGTCGGCGAAGACAAGCTGCGGGCTTTTGCCGCCGAGTTCCAGCGTCACTGGCTTGATGCCGCTTTCGGCAGCGGCCTTCATCACGGCAATGCCGGTGCGGGTCGAGCCGGTGAAGGAGAGCTTGGCGATGCCCGCGTGGCGCGAGAGCGCATCGCCGGTGACGATGCCATTGCCCTGGACGACGTTGAAAATACCGGCTGGGATGCCGGCTTCCACGGCGAGTTCCGCCAACCGCACGGTGGAGAAGGGGGTCAGCTCCGAGGGCTTGAGCACGATGGCGTTGCCGGCGGCCAGCGCCGGGCCGACCTTCCAGGAGGCCATGCTGAGCGGAAAGTTCCAGGGCGTGATCGCGCCGACGACGCCATAGGGCTCCGAGACGATCAGGCCGAGATGGTCATGGCGGGTGGCCGCGACCTCGCCGCCGAGCTTGTCGGCCCATTCGGAGAAGAAGCGGATGCCCTCGGCGACGCTGGCGACATCGCCGGTCACGGCCTGGGCGATCGGCCGGGTCGAGCCAACAGCCTCGAGCCGGCCGAGTTCGACAGCGCGTTCCTCGATCAGATCGGCCCAGCGGCGTAGGGCGCGGGCGCGCTCGCGCGGTGGCTGCGTGGCCCAGCCGCTATCGGCGACAGCCTTCGTCGCATTGGTGACGGCGTGGTCGACGATGTCGGCGCCGGCGATCGGCAGATCGGCGTAGTCGACGCCATCGGAGGGGCGGGCGACGGCCATGCGCTCGCCCGTCTGGACGACTTCGCCGCCGATGTAATGGCCGGTCGAGAAGGCGACCGAATCCGGCGCGAAATCGGCCATCGCCTCAGAGCCCGACGAGGCCGGGGAGGCCGTCGATGCCGCTGAGCTCGCTGTAGCCGTAATAGGGATTGGGCGGCTCATGGCCGCGATTGACGTAGACGCGCTGGCCGATCTTCATGTCATGGGCCGTCATCAGGTCGTAGCGGAAGCTCGACGAGCAGTGCATCACGTCCTGCGGGCTGCAGCCGAGCTGATCGAACATGTATTCGAAGGCCTGCATGCGGGGCTTGTAGGCCAGTGCCTCCTGCGCCGTGTAGGCGGCATGGAAGGGCGCGCCGAGCCTGGCGACCGAATGCGGGATCAGGTCCGTCATCGAGTTCGAGAGGATGACGAGGGGGATTTCCTTGGCGACCTTGGCGAGGCCGGCCGGCACGTCCGGATGCGGCCCCCAGCTGGGGATCTCGTCGATGATTGTCTGAGCGTCGGCCGGATCGTAGGCGAAGCCATGGAGCTTGCAGGTGCGATCGACGGCGTTGCGGACCACGTCCTGATAGGGCTTCCACGGGCCCAGCACCTCGTCGAGGCGATAGCTGCTGAAATCGTCGACGAAGGCGTCCATCTGGGCCGGGGAGAGGCGCGACCCGTAGACCCGGCGGGCCGCGGGACCCATCTCGAAATAGATCAGCGTGCCGTAGCAATCGAAGGTGATGAATTTCGGCCGCCAGGTGGTCATGGTCCGCTCGCTCTCTTGAAAAAGGCGGACAAAGCCGCCGATGAGCCGAGACTAGCGGGAGGGTGCGGGGGCGGGCGCGCAATTGCGGGCGGGTCGCCCAAGATTATGCCGATCGCACCGGCCTGCGCGGCATGGATTGCCGCGCGGCCGGTCGCGGATCAGAACTCGCCGACCTCGCCCTGCGATCCGTCGAGCAGGCGGGCATGGCGGAAGGGGCGGGGGTCGACGATCGGGGTGTCGCCGGTGGCGAGGTCGGCGGCGAGATGGCCGGCGCCGGGGCCCAGGCCGAAGCCATGGCCGCTCAGCCCCGCCGCCAGGACGAGGCCCTTGAGCCCCACGGTCGGGGAGATCACCGGCACAGCGTCGGGCGTGGAGTCGATGTAGGCCCCCCAGCTTTCGCGAACCGGAACGGTCCGCAGGGCCGGCACCAGCGCATGGGCGCGCTCCAGCAGCGTCGCGATCGCCCTGCCGTTGGGCGCGGGGTCGAGCACGCGGATGCGCTCGAACGGCGTCTCCTTGTCGAGCGTCCAGCCGCCGAGTGCTTCGGGGCCGTTGAAGAAGGACGAGCCGATGCCGAACTCGACAGCCTTCAGACGCTTGACGAACATCGGCATGAACTGGCGAGCGAAGCGGATGCCCTGCGGCGTCAGTTCGAGCGTGCCCTTGCCGCTGATGGCAATGGTGTAGCTGCCGTCGAGCCGGCGGGTCAGGGCGATCTCGGGCGTGTAGAAGGCGTCGAGCCAGTCGGGTGCGATTTCCGTGCGCAGGCTGGTGACGCGGACGCTGGCCTGCGGGAAGACGACGCCGTGATGGCGGCAGAAGCCGGACGCCCAAGCGCCGCCGGCGAGGATGACCGATTGGGTGCGGATCGTGCCCTTCTCGGTCACCACGCCGGTGACCGCGCCATTGGTGACGTCGAGCCCGCGTGCGGCGCAGCCCTGGTGAATGGTCGCGCCATGCTTGCGGGCACCGAGCGCGAGAACCGGCGCGGCCAGAGCCGGCTCAGCGGTGCCGTCGGTCAGCGAATGCACGCCGCCGAGCCAGGTGCGGCCGGTGCCGGCGGTCATGGCGGCGGCTTCCGGGCCCGTCAGCATGCGCGTCTCGACGCCGAACTGCTTGGCGGTCTCGCGCCAGCGCTCCCATTGCGCGATCTGCGCCGCGTCGTTGCTGGCGTAGACCAGACCGCAACGGCGGAAGCCGATATCCTCGCCGATGTCATCGGCCAGCTTGTCCCACAGCTCCATCGCGCGGATGGCGAGCGGGAGTTCACGCGCATCGCGGTTCTGCTGGCGGCACCAGCCCCAGTTGCGGCTGGACTGCTCCCCGCCGACGACGCCCTTTTCGACGAGCGCGACCGAGCGGCCGCGCTTGGCCAGGAAATAGGCCGCCGCCGCCCCGACGATGCCGCCGCCGATGACGACGACATCGGCCTGCGCGGGCAGGGCGCCGTCGCTGGCGATGGGCTTGATTGTGGGGCTCATGGCGGTCTCCGGCAGATCCTGGCCGGACCTCTAGCGACGTTTGGCGCGCCTGCCTTGGATCATTTTCGCATCAGGCGGCCAAAGCCGCCTCGATTCCCGCCGCAACCGCGAACAGATGCGCGTCGCCTCCGGTCTCGCCCATCAGCATCAGGCCGACCGGCGCCTCGCCCGGGCGGTGGCAGGGCAGGCTGATGGAGCAGCGATCGAGGAAGTTGCCGATGCTGGGATTGCGCAGCAGCAGCGCGTTCAGGCGGTAGTACTCGGCGTCCTCGGTCAGTTCCGCGATCCGCGGCGGCACGATCGGGCAGGTCGGCATCAGCAGAGCGTCGTAGGGCGCCGTCAGCGCGTCCATCGCGGCGACGATGCGGCGGCGTGCCGCTGTCAGGGCGACGTAGTCGGCGGCCGTCATCGTCGCGCCGGCCTCGATGCGGCTGCGCACGCGCGGATCGTAGAGCGCGCCCTTCGCGGCCAGCAGATCGCGGTGCCAGTCATAGGATTCGGGGCCTGCAAAGCCGCCGCGGCTCATGGCCGGCGCGAGCTGGAGCAGCGGCTGGAAGGAGATTTCGGCGATCACGGCGCCCTGGGCCTTGAGCGTCGCCACGGCCCGCTCGAAGGCCGCGGTGACGGTTTCGTCCATGCCGTCGCGCATGATCTCGCGGGGAATGGCAAGACGCAGGCCGGCCAGCGGGCGGGCGGTCGGCAGCACGGGGGGCTCCCCGGCGAGGATGGCGTCGACGACGGCGCAGCAGGACACGCTCGCGCCGATCGGCCCCAGCGAATCGAGGCTGCCCGAGAGCGGCACGACGCCGTCGAGGGGCACGCGGCTGGCGGTCGGCTTGTAGCCGACGATGCCGCAGAGCGCAGCGGGGATGCGGCAGGAGCCGCCAGTGTCGCTGCCGAGCGCGACGACCGCCATGCCGTCGGCGACCGCGACCGCCGAGCCGGAGGAGGAGCCGCCGGGGATGCGCGCCGAAGCGCGGTCCCAGGGGCTGAGCGGCGTGCCGTAATGCGGGTTGGCGCCGATGCCGGAATAGGCGAACTCGGTCATGTTGGTGCGACCGAGCGGGATGAAGCCGGCCGCCAGCATCCGCGCGATCGTCGGCGCATGGGCCTTTGCCGGGGCGGCGTCGGCGAGCGCGCGCGACCCCGCCATGGAGACCTCGCCGGCGACGTCGTAGAGATCCTTCACCGCGAAGGGGATGCCGGCATAGGGCGAGGGCGCGCGGCCGGCGCGGCGCAGGGCGTCATGGGCGTCGGCACTGGCGCGGGCCGCTTCCGTCGCGACCGAGATGAACGCACGGGCGCCCTCGCCGGCGGGATCGGCGATTCTCGCAAGGGCTTCCTCGACAAGGGCGCGCGACGTAACCGCTCCCGTCGCGAGGTCCTCGGCGCAGCCTTGCACGGTCCGCAGCATGGTCGTCTCTCCTGATGCAGTCAGGCTTCCGGCTTATCGCTGCGCGCCGGCGAAATCCATGCGGGCGCCGGCGGTCCTCACAGCCCTGCTCACATCAGCCCGGGTTCGCCCAGATCCGTGCCGTCGACGAGGCGGCTGTAGCGGTAGGGGTGGGGATCGACGATGGGGGCGTCGCCGGCGATGAGATCGGCAGCGAGCTTGCCGGCCGCCGGGCCGACGCCGAAGCCGTGGCCGCTGTAGCCCGCCGAGACATAGAGGCCGGGCAGCTTGTCGATGGGCGAGATCACCGGCACCCAGTCGGGCGTGAAGTCGATCAGCCCGCCATATTTCTGAACGATCTTCACATCGGCGAGCTGGGGATAGATCTCGGCGATGCGCTTGAGCGCGAAGGTGATCAGCTTCTCCTGTGGCGGCGGATCGAAGGTGCGCATCCGCTCGAAGGGCGAGACGCTGTCATTGCTCCAGCGCATCAGCGCCTCAGGGCCGTCGAAGAAGGTCTTGTCGGCCGTGATGGTCAGAAGCTTGTGACGCTTCTTGAAGGTGGGCCAGAACGGCTTGGCATACATCATTCCCTGCGGGCTCAGCCGCAGCAGGCCCCGCCCGCTGATGCCGATCGTGTAGCCGCCGTCGAGCCGGCGCCGGAAGGTGACGTCGGGCGTCGAGATCCCCCCCAGCGTGATGTCGGGGCCGGAGATCGGCGCGGTGAACATCGATGTCGACTGGACGCCGGCCATCGGCATGTCGATGCCGTGATGGCGGCAGAACATCGAGGTCCAGACGCCACCGGCGACGAGCACGCTGCTGGTCCTGATCGTGCCCTTCTCGGTGACGACGGCGGACACCTTGCCGGCCGAGGTTTCGAGACCCCGTGCCGCGCAGTCCTGATGGATGGTGACGCCGAGTTTTCGAGCGGCTTCGGCGAAGGCGGGCACGGCGAGCGCAGGCTCGGCCTTGCCGTCGCTGGGGGAATGCACGCCGCCGACCCAATTCTCGGTCGAGCCCTGGGACATCTCCTTCGCCTCGGCGGCGGAGAGCACGCGGCTGTGCATCTGCATCTCGCGGGCCTTGTCGATCCAGCCCGACCAGGCGGCGAGGTCGGACGGCTTGGTCGTGACATAGACGAGGCCGGTGTGGCGGAAGCCGGTCTCGGCGCCGAGCTCCTCGTTCATGCCCTTCCACATCTCAAGGGCGCGCTGGGCGAGGGGCAATTCGCGCAGGTCCCGGTTCTGCTGGCGGCACCAGCCCCAGTTCCGGCTCGACTGTTCGCCCGCGACATAGCCCTTCTCGACGACGGCGACGGAATGACCCTTCTTCGCGAGATGGTAGGCGGCGGTGATGCCGGCGACGCCGCCGCCGATCACCACGACATCTGCGGAAGGCGGCAGCGTCTCGTCGCTGCGGATACGGGTGACCGGGGGCGACATGGCTTGCTGTGAATCCTGCGGCAGGGAGGGACGTCGGAACCCCGATACCATCGCATCCCGGCAGAAGCCTATGCCGAAGGCGCCGCGTGAATCGGCATAATCTGTGCACCTGCCGGGTTCGATCGGTGTCCGATACCGCTGGCGTCACCTAGCGTGAAGGCAAGGCCGACAATGGCCAACCGCGATCGCCTGCCGCAGAAGCAGGCTCGTCGCTCATAAAGAGGGGTTTCCGATGACCAAGAATTCCGACGGCAGCGTGACGTCCGCTTTCTCGATGCCCGCCATCCACCGCCGCGACATGCTCGCGCTTGGCGCGGGCGGCTTGCTCGCGGCGTCGGGTCTGGGCCGCGCCCAGGCGCAGACCAAGGCCGCGCCGCCGCCGCCGGCCAAGCCGACCGGGCAGGTCGTCGTCGGTCTGTCGCAGGAGCCGACCGCGTTCAACCCGCTGATGCCGGGTATCGAGGTCGACGAGACGGTCTGGATGCAGATCTTCAACACGATGTGGGTGGCCGATCCCAAGGGCAACCTCATCCCCGACCTCGCGGTCGAGATTCCCAGCGAGGCGAATGGCGGCATCTCCGAAGGCGGTCTGGCCTGGAAGGTCAAGCTGCGTCCCGGCGTCACCTGGCATGACGGTACGCCCTTCACTGCCGAGGACGTGAAATACACCCTCGAACTCATCGTCGCGCCGGGCTTCAAGAGCCGCACGCGCGTCGGCCACGCCTTCGTCAAGGACATCAAGGTCACCGGGCCGCTGGAAATCTCCTGGCGGATGGAGAAGGCCTATGCGCCTTATCTCGCGCTGCTCTCCAACACCTTCATCGTGCCCAAGCACATCCTGGAGAAGGCGGCCGACCCCAACACGGCGCCGTTCAACCAGACGCCCGTCGGCACCGGCCCGTTCAAATGGGGCACGCGCACGCCCGGCGACAACATCCAGCTCGTCGCCAACGACAAATTCCACGGCAAGGGCCCCTATCTGGAACGCGCCGTCCTCAAATACGTGCCCGACCAGACCGCGCTGTATGCCCAGTTCCGCACCGGCCAGGTCGACCTGATCATCGGCACCGGCATTCCCGCCAACTTCTACGCGGAAGCCGTCAAGCTGCCGGGCCGCAAGGTCGTGAAGATCCCCAGCGCCTCGCTCGAAATGCTGATGCCGAACCTCGAGCATCCCGTCCTGAAGGACAAGGCGGTGCGCAAGGCGCTCTACGCCTCGCTCAACAAGCAGGCGATCATCGACATCATCTATTACGGCCTGCACATCCCCACCGAATCCTTCTCGCCGCAGGATTCCTGGGCCTACAATCCCAACCTGCCCAAGCACGTCTACGATATCGCGCTGGCCAACAAGATCCTTGACGAGGCCGGCTGGAAGCGCTCGGGCTCCGGCACGCGCATGAAGGACGGCGTGCCGCTGACCTTCGCCGTCTCGACGACGACCGGTGCGGCGCTTCGCGAACAGGCGCAGCAGCTGATGATGCAGGACTGGGCCCAGATAGGCGCCAAGATGACGATCAACAACATGCCGGCGGCCGTGATCTGGGGCGAGTTCTACACCCGCTCGAAGTTCGAATCGCTGGTCGTCGGCACCGCCTTCCGCACCGTGATTGATCCCGATCCGGCTGCCCGCTTCGCCTCCGACGCGATCCCGGCGAAAAGCGGCGCCGGCCAGAACCAGATGCAGTGGCAGAACGCCGAGGTCGACAAGCTGTTGAAGGACGGCCAGACCACCTTCGACCAGGAGAAGCGCAAGGCGATCTACTGGAAGCTTCAGGAAATCGCGCGCGAGGAGCTGCCGATCCTGCCGATCTTCCAGTACGCGCCCGTCGAGGGCTACAAGGAAGGCCTGATCGGCTACGAGCCCAACGTTAATGCCCGCCAGAACACCTGGAACATGGGCAGCTGGTACTGGGCGCGCTGAGACCATGACGCCGCCACGCCCGGAGGCTCACGCCACGAGCTCGTCTTCGTCATGAGTTCGTTTCTCGTTCAAAGGCTGATGCAGGCTCTGCTGCTGCTGCTCATCGTCTCGATGATCGGCTTCGCGATCCTGCATCTGGCTCCGGGCGGTCCGATGTCACAATTCGCCGCCGGCGGTGACATGACCCAGGAGGATCTCGACCGTATCGCCGAGCAACTCGGGCTAAACCGGCCGCTGCCGGTTCAGTATGCCGAGTGGCTCTGGCGCATGCTGAGGGGCGACTGGGGCGTGTCCTATCGCGACCAGCAGCCGGTGCTGCACATCATCGCCGGCCATCTCGGGCCGACGCTGGAGCTGATGGTGACGTCGACGCTGCTCGCCATGCTGATCGGCGCCTGGATCGGCATCATCGGCGCGGTGAAGCGGTACTCGCTCTTCGACAGCATCGCCACGATCGGCACCATGATCGCGCTCTCGATCCCGACCTTCTGGTTCGGGCTCGTGGTCATCTATGTCTTCTCCGTTGGCCTCGGCTGGCTGCCCTCGGGCAACCGCTTCACCATCGGCGACGGCTCCTTCCTGAACCGGCTGCACCATCTGGTCGGGCCCTGCATCGTGCTGGCGCTGGTCTCCACCGCCGTCTGGAGCCGCTACATGCGCTCCTCGATGCTGGACGTGATCAACCAGGATTTCGTCCGCACCGCCCGCGCCAAGGGCGTGCCGGAGCGGCGCATCCTGATGACGCATGTGCTGCGCAACGCGCTGCTGCCGATGATCACGATCACCGGCCTGCATGTGCCCTCGCTGCTCTCGGGCGCGCTGGTCACCGAGACGGTGTTCACCTGGCCCGGCATGGGGCGGCTCTTCCTCGATTCGATCAGCTACCGCGACTATCCGGTGGTGATGGGCATCCTGATGTTCACCGCCGTGATGGTGCTGCTCGGCAGCCTGCTCGCGGACCTGCTCTACGGCGTCGCCGATCCCCGCATCGCCAGGAGCAGCCGATGAGCCTGGACCCAACGCTCGACGCCCTGGCCGCCCGTCCAGAGGGCTTCTGGAACGGGCGCGGCATGCGCCGTTTCCGGCGCCACAAGCTCGCGGTCTTCGGGGCCGTCACGATCATCCTGATGACGCTCGCCTGCGTCATCGGCCCCTGGCTTCTGCCGTATAGCGACACGTTCATCGACATCCGCCAGCGCTTCGCGCCGCCCTTCGGTGGACCGCATATCCTCGGCACGGATCCGCTCGGGCGCGACATTCTCGCTCGGCTCTTGATGGCGGGCCGGATCTCGCTGTCGGTCGGCTTCTGCGCGATGGTGCTCTCGATGGGCATCGGCATCATGGTCGGCGTCGCCGCGGGCTTCTACGAGGGCGTGATCGGGGCAGCGCTGATGCGCTTCGTCGATGCGATGCTGTGCTTCCCGACGATCTTCCTGCTGCTGGCGATCTCTGCGTTGATCCAGCCCTCCGTGCCGTCGATCGTGATGCTGATCGCGATGACCTCCTGGATGGAGGTGGCGCGCGTGGTCGAGGCGCAGATCCGTTCGCTGCGGACGCGGGAATTCGCGCAGGCCGCGGTGGCGATGGGGTCAAGCAACCTGCGCATCATGGTGCGCGAACTCCTGCCCAATGCGATCGCGCCGATCGTGGTCGCGGCGACGCTCAACGTCGCCCATGCGATCCTGGCCGAGAGCTACATCTCCTTCCTCGGCTACGGCATCCAGCCGCCGACGCCGAGCTGGGGCAACATGCTCGAGAACGCGCAGAGCTACCTCACCAGCGCGCCCTGGCTTGCCATCATCCCTGGCGCTGCGATCACGCTGGCAGTGACGAGCTTCAATTTCGTCGGCGACGGCCTGCGCGACGCGCTCGACCCGCGCATGGACCTGCCGTGACGGGATCCGTCACGGCACTCTGGCGATACCCGGTCAGTTCGATGGGCGGGGAGCGGCTGGAGCGGGCGCCGGTCGGCGCGTCCGGAATTGCCGGCGACCGCATCTGGGGCCTCCTCGATGCGGCGACCGGGCGGATCGCCTCGCCGGGCCGGGAGAAGCACTTCATTCAGGTGCCGCGCGGCCATGCGCGCTTCACCGGGGAGAGCGTCGCGATTTCGGCCGATGGCGAGAGCTGGGCGGGCCCCGACGATCTGGTGACGATCGAGGCGCTGTCGGGGATCTTCGGATTCCGGCCCTTGCTGAAGCCCTTCGATCCCGTTCCCGGCGAGGGCTTCCGGCCGCGCTACGAGCATGCCCCGCTCCACATCGTCACCACGGCGGCGATGCGCAGCCTCGAGCGCGAGCATCCCGACAGCGTCATCGACGCGCGGCGCTTTCGACCCAGCCTCGTGGTCGACTGGCCGGACGGCGCGGATCCGATGCCGGAGCGGGAGTGGCTCGGCCGCGAAATCTGCATCGGCGACGTCGTGCTGAAGGGCCGCGATCCCTGCGGGCGTTGCGGCTTCATCACCCTCGAACAGGAGGGGCTTCCACTCGATGTCGAGCTGCTGCGGACCGTGGTGAAGCGCTACGAGCGCAATTTCGGGATCTACTGCGACGTGCTGGTGCCCGGCGAGATCCGGGCTGGTGACCGCGTGAGCCTGTCGTAACGCCCAGGCTCGCGAGGCCTTGCCGCGTCATTGCGAGCGCAGCGAAGCAATCCAGCAGGTCTCGCTCGACGGCTCCTCGATTGCTTCGCTGCGCTCGCAATGACGGTGCGCTTCAGACGACCTCCGGCACCTGCGGATAGTCGCGGCGCACGGCGGCGAAGGCTGTTGCCACCTCACCGCCATTCTGCGTCTCGCGCATCGCGGCGAAGAGCTTGGTCTTGACGAAGAAGCGCCAATGCACCGGCAGGGCCGCGAGCAGCCGCGTCAGGGCGTCGTAATTCTGCGCGTGCCAGACGCGCTCGAAGGCGTCGCGCTCGGGGCCGAAGTGGAAATGGGCCGTGTGGGCGCTCTCCCGCATCGTCGCCCGCAGCGCCGCCGTCGCCTCGGCATCGACGACTCCATCCGTGATCACCACGCCGTAGCAGGCCTTCGCCATGGCCTCGCTGACATAGCCGCGCTCGACATCGAGCCGCACGCGTTCCGGCTCGCGTTCGATCGCGGGACCGCGCCCGCCGCCGCCCGGCGAATGAATGTGGATGACGTCGCCGGGCTCGGCCAGCGCGATGTCGGTGTTGCCGAGGATGCGCTCGCCCGGCTTGCCCGGGTTGATGATGAAGTTCGAGGTCTCGGCGGCAAGCCCACCGAGCGTGCCCCAGGGCCGGAAGATCGAGCGGTCACGGTTGCGCACGGTGATGCGCGAGTTTGGCGAGAAGACCTTGAACTCCATCACGGTGGCGAGCCCGCCGCGCCAGCGCCCGGCGCCGCCGGAATCCGGCAGCAGGCCGTAGCGGGTGAACTGGATCGGAACTTCCGTCTCGGTGATCTCGATGGGCGTGTTCTTGAGATAGGCGGCGTCGGCGCCCGAGCCGTTGGGGCCGTCGCGGTGGGGCATGCCGCCGCCGCCGCCGACCACCGGGTTGATCGCGGCGATGACGCTGCGATGGGTGCGCTCGTCGGTGGTCATGACGTTGACGATCGAGCTGGAACCGGCGGGCGCGGCGGGCATGCGCTCGGGCACGGCCAGGCTGAAGGCGCCGAAGACCAGGCTGCGCAGCCGCGCGCAGGTCAGGCTGCGCATGCCGACGGCCGCCGGAAAGGTCGGGTTCAGCACTGTGCCTTCCGGCGCGATGCAGGTGAAGGGCCGGGTCAGGCCCGAGTTGAGCAGCAACTGCGGGTTCAGCGTGTAGAGCACGTAATAGACGCCGACGAGCAGCAGGGTGTGGCGCGGGTCCGAGCCCGTGGGCACGTTGAGCGAGGAGCCGAGCTGCGGGTCCGAGCCGGTGAAATCGAGGATCGCCTCGTCGCCCTTGATGGTCAGGGTCAGTCTCAGCCGGCAGGGATTGCCGTCGACGGCGTCCTCGTCGGCATAGTCGGCGAAGACATAGCTGCCGTCCGGCATCCCGCGCAGGATCTCGCGGGCCTGATGCTCGGCATAGTCCATCAGCCCGTCGAGCCCAACTATGAAGCCCTTTGCGCCGAACTTGCGGACCATCGCCAGGATCTTGCGCTCGCCGGTGTTGAGGGCGCCGGCGAGCGCCTTCAGGTCGCCTATGTTGAGAGCCGGCTTGCGGACGTTCATCGCCATGATCTTGAGGATTTTGTCGTCGAAGACGCCGTCGCGCATCAGCGTCATCGGCGGAAAGCGGATGCCCTCCTGATGGATCTCGGTGAGGGTTCGCGACAGGCTGGCAGGCACGGCGCCGCCCATGTCGGTGTTGTGGACATGGCCGCCGACGAAGCAGACGATCTCGCCCTCATGGAAGATCGGCTTCCACAGATGCGTGTCGGGTGCGTGGGTGGCGAGATAGCCGCTATAGGGGTCGTTGGTGAAGGCAATGTCGCCGGGCCGGTACTCGTCGACCAACTCGATCGCGCGGTTGTAGTTCATGCCCGGATACCAGGTCGCGCCGAGGTCCATCGGCACGGCGACGACGCGGCCCGTCCTGTCCATCACCATCACGGTGAAGTCTTCGGTCTCCTTGACGAAGGTGGAGTGGGCGGTGCGGTAGAGCGTATAGGCCATGTTCTCGGCCGCGGCCCGGCAATGGTTCGCGAGAACCTGCAATGTGACCTTGTCGACCATGATCAGGCCTCGCTGCGCAGGGTGAGATGGAGGTTGAGCCAGGCGTCGACCTGCGCCTCGAAACCCTCGGGGATACAGATCGTGGTGTCCTGCTGCGCGACGACGGCCGGCCCCTCGAAGCGATGGCCGCAGCGCAGAGCGTCCCGGTGATAGAGCGCGACCTTCCGGGCGGCGCCGTCGAGCCAGACCTCGATCAGGCGCTCCGGCTGCGCCGTCGCGGCGGGGCTCGCGGCCGCCGGCGCGAGCTGCGGCCGGGGCGTCGCGCCGGTGACGACGAGGCGCACATTGACGATCTGGACCTCGGCCGCGACATCGTTGAAATCGTAGATCGCCAGATGCTGGCGGTGGAAGGCGTCGGTCATGGCGGCGAGGTCGCCATCCGCCAGCCAGGCCTCCGAGAGCGGCACCTCGATCTCGAAGGATTGACCGTGATAGCGCATGTCGGCGCTCAGGGTCTCGACGACGGGGCCTTCGAAGTGCTGGTCGTCGCGGATCCAGGCCAGCCCGTCCGCCTTCAGCTTCGCCAGCGCCGCGCGCAGGGCCGGCAGTGAGTCCGGGGCGGCTGCCGCGAAGACGGTCTGGATGAAGTCGCCTTTCACATCGGCGATCAGCCCGCCGAGCGCGCTGACGACGCCGGGGCGGTGGGGCACCAGCACGCGGGGGATGCCGAGTTCGCGCGCCAGGAAACAGCCGAGCATCGGGCCCGCGCCGCCGAAGGGCATCAGCGTGAAATCGCGCAGATCGACGCCATAGCGCGCAACGAGCTTGTTGACCTCGACGAACATCTCGGAGACCGCCACCGCGATGATTGCCTCGGCGGTCGCCTGCGGCGTCTGGCCGAGGCGCCCTGCCAGCTCGCCGATCACCGAGTCGGCCCGGGCGCGGTCCATGCCGATCTGGTCATAGGCGAGGGGGGTGTGGCCGAGAAAGCCGCTCGCCGCCATGGCGTCGGTGACGGTGGCGCGGGTGCCGCCGCGTCCGTAGCAGGCCGGGCCCGGCGTCGAGCCGGCGCTCTCGGGGCCTACCTTGAGCACGCCGAAATCATCCGCCCAGGCGATCGAGCCGCCGCCGCTGCCGATCGAGGTCACGGAGACGCTGGGCAGGAAGAGCGGGAAGTCGCCGACCACCTCGCCGGTGCCGAATTGCGGCTTGCCGTCAATGATGAGGGCGAGGTCGGCGCTGGTGCCGCCGATGTCGAGCGTCAGGATGTTGCCGATGCCGGCCTGCTGCGCGAGCCAGGCCGCGCCGATGACGCCCGAGGCCGTGCCCGAGAGCAGCATGTTGACGCAGGCGCGCTTCCCGGTCTGCGCATTCATGACGCCGCCATTGGACTTGGTCAGCATCGGCCCGGCCGGCACGCCGCGCGAGGCGAGCGCGTCTTCCAACGCGGTCAGGTAGCCCGCGACGCGCGGGTGGACATAGCCGTTCAGGATCGCGGTGGTGGTGCGCTCATATTCGCGGATCACCGGCCAGACCTCGCTCGTGGTGAAGACGAAGAGCTCGGGGGCAAGTTCCGCGATCAGCGCTCTGGCCTGCGCCTCATGGGCGCCGTTGCGATAGGCGTGCAGGAAGGAGACGATCACGCCGTCGACGCCCTTGCCCTGGATCGCCTTGACGATGGCGGCCAGGCCCATGGTGTCGAGCGGCTCGGCCACGTCGCCGCTGGCGAGCTGCCGCTGGCGGACGCCGTAGATGCGGTCGCGCGGGATAAGCTGCTCCGGCCGGGCGCAGAACAGCGAATACATGTCCGGCATGCGCAGCCGCGCCAGCTCGATGACGTCCTCGAAGCCCGCCGTGGTGATCAGCGCGAGCCGGCTGCCCTTGCGCTGGATGATGGTGTTGATGCCGACCGTGGTGCCGTGGACGAAGGACACGACCTCTTCGGGGGCCACGCCATGGCGCTCCTGCAGGAGGCCAAGCCCGTCGAGCAGCTCCTTGCCGGGCTCGTCGGGCGTGGTCAGGACCTTGATGGTCTCGAAGCGATTGGTCCCGGTTTCCAGGGCGCAGAAATCGATGAAGGTGCCGCCGATGTCGACGCCGATACGCCAGCTCATGGTCTGCCTGTCTGCGAGAGGTCGGCGCAGTGTCGACGCCGGACGGCGCCGGCGTCAAAGAGCAAGGCGGCGCGATAACATAAGCCCGCCTTATGGATTGGAGAGTGGTTGGCTCAGGCCGAGCTGTTGGCAGGCGGTGCGCAGATGGGCGCGCAGGAGGTCGTGGCTGCGCGAGAGCGGCCGCCTTGCGCTGGTCAGCAGGCAGAGCGGGAGCGAGACCTCGGGGCGGAAGGGGCGCGTCACCAGCCCCGGAAAGCTGTGCCAGGGCAAAAGCCCGTCGACGACGGCGACGCCGAGGCCCTGCTGGACGAAGGCGAGCGCGATGATCGAGACGTCGATCTCCATCTCTGGCTGGAAGGCGATGCCCTCGCGCGCCATCGCGTCTCGCAGCAACTGGCCGGGCAGGGAGGAGGCGCGATAGGAGATCAGCGTCTCGCCCTCCAGGTCGGCGGCGGCGACGCAGTCCTGACCGGCAAGGCGGTGGGCGGCGGGCAGCACGCAGACGATGCGCGTATGGCCGATGATCTCGGCATCGATCCCCGGGTTGGCCTGATCGGTCATCGCGATGCCGAGGCCGGCCTGGCCGTCATCCAGCATGGTCATGACGATTTCGGCCGGCACGACATAGGACAGGATGCGGATGTCGGGATGGGCGCCGCGGAAGTGGCGCAGCGCCTCCGGGACGAGGGCGAGCGAAGGCGGGGCCGAGGCGGCGAGGCGCACGATGCCGGCCTTGCCATGGCGGAGTTCGCCGGCGCGGCGGCGCAAGGCCTCGAGATCGCCGAACAGGCGCTCGACCTCTGGATAGAGATCCTCCGCCTCCGGGGTCGGGATCAGCCGGCCCTTGACCCGCAGGAACAGCTTGAAGCCGAGTTCGTCCTCGGTGTGCAGCAGGATCTGGCTGAGCGCCGGTTGCGACACGTTGAGCGCCTGGGCGGCGCTGGTCAGCGTGCCCAGGCGCATCACCATCCGGAAGACTTCGATCTGCCTGGCGCGCATCGCCGGTCCATCCTCGCTCGCGACGCTGCGCGCGGCGCAACTCCACCGGCAGATTCGCGGGGATGCAAGGGCCGCCTTCGGTCGCGCGCCTCGTTCTGAACGAAGCGTTAAGCCGTCCCGCGATGCCTGGACGGTTATGCCTAAAAAACATTCATCAATGCGGCTCTTGCATACAATCCGCCTCTTCCAAGGCAAGACCACCGGTGGTGACCCGACGAAAGCGTTGAAGTTGCAGGAGAACGGGATTGGCACGCTCCCTGCTAGGGCAGGGGCGTGTTCCGTTCCTTCACCCGCCTGCCAACCAAGGACAGACCCGATGATTACGCGCCGCACAGCCCTCGCCGCAGGCCTCGCTGCTCCCTTCGTGGCCAGGGGCAGCGCCCAGGCTCAGGCGCCGAGCCGCAACGAGACTCTGCTGCTCGTGCAGGAATACGGGCCCAACAGCCTCGATATGCAGGGCATCGGCGCGTCGCAGCCGGTCAACGGCGTCTCGCTCAACTGCTATGACCGCTTGCTGCGCTTCAAGCCGGTCCCGATCCCGGGTGGGGGCGGCCATCAGGTCGCGATGGGCGAGCTCGAAGGGGAGCTGGCCGAGAGCTACCAGGTCGCCTCCGACGGCATGAGCGCGACCTTCAAGCTGCGCGACGCCAAGTTCCATTCGGGCCGCGCGGTTACGGCCAAGGACGTGAAGTGGTCGCTCGACCGCGCCGTCTCAATCGGCGGCTTCGCGACGACGCAGATGAATGCCGGCTCGCTGGAGAAGCCCGAGCAGTTCGTTGCGGTCGACGACAAGACCTTCCGCATCGATTTCGTCCGCAAGGACAAGATGACGCTGCCCAATCTGGCGGTGACCATTCCCTTCGTGTTCGATTCCGAGCTCGCCATCGCCAATAGCGGCGGCGATCAATGGGCGAAGGAGTATCTGAAGAACAACATCGCCGGCTCGGGCGCCTTCAAGGTCGAGAGCTGGAAGCCGGGCGTCGAGACGATCTATGTTCGCAACGACGCTTGGGCCTGCGGAAAGCTGCCGCAGCTGCGCCGCATCATCGCCCGCGACATCGCCTCGCCCTCGACCCGCCGGGCGCTGATCGAGCGCGGGGATGCCGATGTGTCCTACGGGCTGCCGCCGAAGGACTTCAAGGACCTGCTCGACGCCGGCAAGATCAACGTCGTCGGCGTGCCGATCCCCAACGGCGTCTGGGGCTGCTACCTCAACACGCAGGTCGGCCCGTTCAAGGATGTGCGCCTGCGCCAAGCCGTCGCCTGGGTGATGCCTTACGAGAAGATCATGCAGGCGGCGCTGTTCGGCCGCGGCGTCTCGATGGCCGGCGGCACGACGCCGAAGGTCGCCTGGCCGCAGCCCTTCCCCTACACCACCGACGTCGCCAAGGCGAAGGCGCTGGTCGATGCGGCCGGCGGTCCGTTCTCGACGACTTTGTATTTCGACGCCGGCAACGCGACGGTCGCAGAGCCGATGGCGGTGCTGATTAAGGAATCGCTGTCGCAGATCGGCATCACGGTCGAGATCAACAAGGTTCCTGGCGCCAACTTCCGCACCGAGATCGCCAAGAAGACCAATCCGATGGTGCTCAACCGCTTCGCCGGCTGGCTCGACTATCCCGATTACTACCTGTTCTGGACGATGCACGGCAACAACTCGATCTTCAACATCGCCGCCTACCAGAACCCGTCGCTGGACAAGCTCGTCGATGCCGCCCGGTTCGCGCCGGACAAGGCTGCTTACGACGCCAACGTCATCGACTTCATCAAGCTGGTGAACCAGGAGGTGCCGATGGTGCCGATCAACCAGCCGACGCACGACGTCGCGCTGCAGAAGTCGATCGGCGGCTACCAGTTCCAGCCCTGCCGCGAGCCGGACTTCCGCTACCTGACGAAGGGCGTTTGAGGGGCTTGCCGAAGAACCTCACCGTCATTCCGGACAAGCCGCGCAGCGGCGCAGATCCGGAATCCATCGCAAAGCGCTGTGCCCTCCGATGGATTCCGGAACTTCGCTTCGCTGCGCCCGGAATGACGGCGAGTTGCTATAAGGGGATGATCCAATGCTTCGGATGATCGGCCAGCGGCTGATGACGACGATCCCTTCGGTGATCGGCGTCATCATCGTCACCTTCCTGCTGACGCGGGTGCTGCCGGGCGATACGGCGGCCTATTTCGCCGGCCCGGCCGCCTCGCCGGAGGCGATCATCGAGATCCGCAGCAAGCTCGGGCTCGACCGGCCGCTGCCGGTGCAGTTCGTGTCCTATGTCACCGCGCTGGTGAAGGGCGATCTCGGCCAGTCGCTGACCACCGGCCAGCCGGTGACGGCCGACCTCGCGGCCCGACTTCCGGCCTCTGCCGAACTCACGCTGGCGGGGCTGCTGCTCGCCATGGCGGTGGCGCTGCCGCTGGGCGTGCTCGCTGCCGTCCGGCAGGGCTCCTGGATCGACCATCTCTGCCGCGTCGTCGCCACAGCCGGCGTCTCGCTGCCGGTGTTCTTCACCGGGCTGCTGCTGGTCTATGTGTTCTACTTCAAGCTCGGCTGGTCGCCGGCCCCGCTGGGGCGGCTCGACGTCTTCGCCTCCGAGCCGGCGCGGATCACCGGGCTCTACCTTGTCGACGCCCTGCTGGCGCGGGACGCCGAGACCTTCCAGGCGGCCTTCGCGCAGCTGATCCTGCCGGCGGTGACGCTGGCGATCTTCTCGCTGGCGCCGATCACGCGCATGACGCGCGCCTCGATGCTGGCCGTGCTCGGCGCCGATTTCGTGCGCACGGCGCGGGCGAGCGGCCTGTCCAACCGCAAGGTCATCGGCACCTATGCCTTCCGCAATGCCATGCTGCCGGTCGTCACCACGTTGGGCATGGTGTTCTCGTTCCTGCTCGGCGCCAATGTGCTGGTCGAGAAGGTCTTCGCCTGGCCGGGTGTCGGCTCCTATGCGGTCGAGGCGCTGATCGCCTCCGACTACGCGCCGATCCAGGGCTTCGTGCTGACGATGGCGATTCTCTATGTCGCGCTGAACCTCATGATCGACGTGCTCTACGGCGTCATCGATCCCCGCGTCAGGCTGGAGGGCTGAGGGCATGAACGACATGAGCAAGATCGACCCCGCGGCTGCCCCCGCGCTGCGCTTCGAGGCGCCGCCCTCGACCAGCCTCTGGGCCCATGCCCGCCACACCGTGGCCGAAAACCCGGTGACGGGTCTCGCCTTCGGGCTCTTTGCGCTGATCCTGCTGGCGGCGATCTTCGGGCCATCGCTCGTCCCCTATGACCCGCTCGCCAGCAACACCAATTCGGCCCTGCAGGGGCCAAGCGCGGCACACTGGTTTGGTACCGACCAGCTCGGGCGCGACATCTTCAGCCGCGTGATCGTGGCGACGCGGCTGGATTTCGCCATTGCGGTCTGTTCGGTGGCGCTGGTCTTCGCGATGGGCGGGCTGGCGGGCGTCATGGCCGGCTTCTATGGCGGCTGGGTCGACAAGGTCGTCGGGCGCATCGCCGACACGATCATGGCCTTCCCGCTCTTCGTGCTGGCGATGGGCATTGTGGCTGCGCTCGGCAACAGCGTCACCAACATCGTTATCGCGACCGCGATCATCAATTTCCCGCTCTATGCCCGCGTCGCCCGGGCGGAGGCGAATGTGCGCCGCGAGGCCGGCTTCGTTCAGGCGGCGCGGCTCTCGGGCAATTCCGACTGGCGGCTGCTGCTGACGCAGATCGTGCCCAACATCATGCCGATCATGGCGGTGCAGATGTCGCTGACCATGGGCTACGCCATCCTGAACGCGGCGGGCCTCTCCTTCATCGGGCTCGGCGTGCGCCCGCCCACCCCGGAATGGGGGATCATGGTCGCGGAGGGGGCGAGCTTTATCGTCTCGGGCGAATGGTGGATCGCCTTCTTCCCAGGGCTGGCGCTGATGACCGCGGTGTTCTGCTTCAACCTGCTCGGCGACGGCGTGCGCGACCTCGTCGATCCGCAGCGGAGGAATTGATGGGCATGTTGGTGACACGCGCCGTCATTCCGGGGCTCGCGCAGCGAGAGCCCGGAACCCAGAACCACAAGGCGAGATCCAGAAGTCGCGATCCTCGCGGCTTATCGTTTGGCACCTGGGGTTCTGGGTTCCGGGCTCGACGCTGCGCGTCGCCCCGGAATGACGCGGAGGTCCAGTCGTGACCTCGCCCCCCCTCCTCGACATCAAGAACCTCACCGTCGAATTCGCCACGCGGCGCGGCACGGTGCAGGCGGTCAAGGCGATCGACGTCAGCGTCGCCAAGGGCGAGACGGTGGCGATCGTCGGCGAATCCGGCTCGGGCAAGTCGGTGACGTCGTATGCCGTGGTGCGCATCCTCGACCGCGCTGGCCGGGTTGCGCAGGGCTCGATTTCGTTTTCGGGCATCGATCTGGTCACCGCGACTGAGACGCAGATGCGCGATCTGCGCGGGCGCGAGATCTCGATGATCTTCCAGAACCCGCGCGCGGCGCTGAACCCGATCCGCAAGGTCGGCAAACAGATCGAGGACGTGCTGCTCGAACATGTCCAGGCGACGCGGGCGACCGCGCGCGAAAAGGCGATCGAGGCTCTGGAGAAGGTCAAGATCGCGCGCCCCGAAGAGCGCTACGACGCCTATCCGTTCGAATTGTCGGGCGGCATGTGCCAGCGCGTCGTCATCGCGCTGGCGCTCGCCTGCCAGCCGCAGTTGCTGATCGCCGACGAGCCGACCACCGGCCTCGACGTCACCACCCAGAAGGCGGTGATGGACCTGATCGTCGAGCTGACGCGCGAACGCGGCATGTCGACCATCCTGATCACCCATGATCTCGGGCTGGCGGCGGCCTATTGCGACAAGGTCGTGGTGATGGAGAAGGGCAACGTCGTCGAGACGGCGCAGGCCAGCGAGATCTTCCGCAATCCGCAGCACGCCTATACGCGCAAGCTGATGCAGGCGACGCCGCGCATCGGCATGAGCCTGCGCGATCTGCTGCCCGATGCTCCGAAGGGGCCGGTCGCCCAGCCGGCTGCTCCCAAGCCTGCGTCGGCGTCCGATGCCGCTCCGCTGATGCGGGTCGAGAACCTGGTGAAGGAGTATCCGCGACCTGCGAGCGGCTCGCTCTTCGCGAAGCTGATGGGCAAGGCCGAGGAGCCGAAAGCCCCGTTCCGCGCGGTCGACGGCATCAGCTTCAGCGTGGCGAAGGGCGAGACGCTCGGGCTCGTCGGCGAGTCCGGCTGCGGCAAGTCGACGACCTCGATGATGATCACGCGGCTGATCGACAAGACCAGCGGCTCCATCCTGTTCGACGGCACGGATATCGGCGCGATCCCTGCCAAGCAATTTGCCGCTTCGCCCTATCGGCGGCGCATCCAAATGGTGTTTCAGGATCCGACCGACAGCCTCAATCCGCGCTTCACGGCCGAGCGCGCCATCGCCGACCCGATCCTGCGCATGGGCGGGATTGCGGGGCGCGATGCGCTGCGGGCGCGCTGCGAGGAGCTGGCGCGGCTGGTCGGCCTGCCGGTCGAGCTGATCGACCGTTTTCCGCACCAGTTGTCGGGCGGGCAGAAGGCGCGCGTCGGCATCGCCCGGGCGATCGCGCTGGAGCCCGATCTCGTCATCCTCGACGAGCCGACGGCAGCGCTCGACGTCTCCGTTCAGGCGGTGGTGCTCAACCTGCTGCAGGAGCTGAAGGAGCGGCTCGGAATGAGCTATCTCTTCGTCTCGCATGATCTCAACGTCGTGCGCCTGCTCTGCGACCGGGTGATCGTGATGAAGACCGGCGCCATCGTCGAGCAGGGCACGGCCGAGGAGGTGCTTGGCGACCCGAAGGCGGACTATACCAAGGAACTGCTGACGGCGATTCCCCATCCGCCGGTGTGATGACATTCTGCCGTCATTGCGAGCGCAGCGAAGCAATCCAGAACGGCAGAGTTCGACGTCCCCTGGATTGCTTCGCTGCGCTCGCAATGACGATAGCCGACCGGAGAACCCCATGACCCTCAACGACCCCGCCATCGTCGCCGAAGTTAAGGCCGCATTCATGGTCTATGAGAAGGCGCTGAACGAGAACGACGTCGCGGTGCTGGACGCCTGTTTCAAGGATGCGCCCGAGACGATCCGCTATGGCATCGGCGAAAACCTCTATGGCTTCGGCGAGATTGCGGCGTTCCGCGCGGCGCGCCCGTCCGTCGGGCTGAAGCGCACCATCGAGCGCACCGTCATCACCACCTATGGCGACAGCTTCGCCACGGCCAACACGCTGTTCCGGCGCGAGAGCATGGCGGGCAAGGTGGGCCGCCAGAGCCAGAGCTGGGTGAAATTTCCCGAAGGCTGGCGGGTGGTGGCCGCGCATGTCAGCGCGATTGCCGAATGAACGCGCCTGCCCGATAAAGCCGCTGTCGCCGTCCGCCGCGGAGCGGCGCCGCCTCCCGTGAGCTGAGATTTCGCCGTCATGCCGCGCCAGGCCGCCACCCTCAGACCTCCAAGGCCGGCTGCGGCGCCGCTGACGCGATCCGAAAGCCTGCGCCAGCAGATCGCCGACGAGATCGTCAGCGGCGCGCTCGAACCGGGGACGCCGCTCGACGAGCAGGACCTTGCCACCCGCTTCGGCGTGTCACGGACCCCGGTGCGCGAGGCGATCCGCCAGCTCTCGGCCTCGGGGCTTGTCAGCGTTCGGCCCCATCGCGGCGCGGTGGTGGCGCTGCCGACGCCCTCGCAGCTCAACGACATGTTCGCCGTGATGGCCGAACTCGAGGCGCTCTGCGCGGGGCTCGCCGCGCGCAACATGACGGTGCCCGAACGCCGCGACCTGGAGTCCCTCCACGATGCGCTCCGGCTGCTGGTGCATCAGGGCGATCCGGCGCGCTATCACGAGACCAACGAGGCCTTTCACGCCGCGATCTATGCCGGCTCGCATAACGGCTATCTGGCCGAGCTGACGCTGATGACGCGCACCCGCGTCGCGCCGTTCCGCCGCGCCCAGTTCCGCGCCACAGGCCGGCTTGGCGGCTCCTATCAGGAGCACGACCTGATCGTTCAGGCGATCCTGCGCGGCGACCAGGCCGGCGCCAGTGAGGCGATGCGCGGCCATATCGGCATCGTGAGGGATGCGTTTCGGAGCTATGCGGAGGCCCGGTGAGGGGCGGGCTGTCCAGCTGTCCGATCAAACGCGCCGTCATCCCGGGCGGAGCGAAGCGGAGACCCGGGATCCATCATAGAGCTCCGGAGGCCTCCGATGGATCCCGGGTCAAGCCCGGGATGACGACGAGGGTCTTGCCCGGCCATCGCCAAGACAATCACCCCGCCTTCGCCTGAGCGGCCACGAAGGCCCGCCAGCCGCCATAGTCCGTCACGTCGCGCGCGCCTTCCGTCGCGATGGTCTCGCAGAGGAAGCCCTTGACGCTCGTGCCGTCGGCGAGCGCCAGCGTGCCGATGCCGAGCGGCGAGGGGATGCCGGCGACGAAGCGGCCGAAGCCCTCCGGCGGCAGCGACCAGACTTCAAGCGCGATCGCGGCGCCGCCGGTCCCGACACGGATCAGCCCTGGCCGTGCCGGCGGACCGCCTGGCAGGGCGAAGAGGCGATAATCGGCGGTGGTGGTGGTGGCGCGCAGGAAGGTGCCGCCGCGATCCGTCAGTTCGCGGTTCAGCGGCATGCCCGAGAGATGCGCGCCGACGACGGCGATCTCGATGGCGTCGGGCGCGGCCCGAAGCGGCACCGGTGTCACCGCCGGGTGGGGCAGGCCGGTCGCGCCCAGCGCCAGCCCGGCGGCGGCGTGGAGCGCCTGCCCAATGCCCGCGAGTACGGCATCGTGCCCGGCCGGGGCGATCAGCGTCACGCCCGCCGCCGTGCCGTCGGCCGCCAGGCTCGCGGGGATCGCCAGCGCGCAGAGGTCGAGCAGGTTGACGAAATTGGTGTAGCGGCCGAGCAGCGAATTGGCGCCGATGGGATCGGCCGCCATCTCGGCCAGCGTCACCGGGCGCGGCGCCGTTGGCACAAGCAGCGCGTCGATGCCCTTCATCGCCGCCTTGGCCACCACAGCGAGTTCGGCGACACGGTAGCGAGCGGCGAAGGTCTCGGCCGCGTCGGGCAGGGGCCGCCCCACGACGACCTGGCGGATCACGGGCAGGACCGCCTCTGGGTCCTTCGCCAGGAGGTCGCGGATCGTCAGGTAGCGCTCGGCGACCCAGGGCCCCTCATAGAGCAGGCGGGCGGTCTCATAGAACGGAGCCATATCGAGCGGAACGATCTCGGCGCCGAGGGCGTTGGCGCGCTCGACCGCGGCGGCGAAGCTCGCGGCCGCTGCGGCATAGCCCGCGACGTCGAGATCCTCCGGGCGGGGGACGGCGATCCGCAGCTTTGGCGGCACGGCGCCCGGGCGGCCGAGGGGCAGGGCGCGGGACCAGGGGTCGCTCGCGTCGGGGCCTGCTGCGACGGTCAGGACGGCCCAGGCATCCTCGACCGTCAGCGCGAAGACGGAGACGCAGTCCAGCGTGCGGCAGGCCGGCACGACGCCTGCCGTCGAAACCAGCCCGAGGCTCGGCTTGAGGCCGACAAGATTCTGCAAGCCAGCCGGCACGCGGCCCGAGCCGGCCGTGTCGGTGCCCAGCGCCACGGGGACGATGCCCGCGGCGACCGCGCTGGCCGAGCCGGAGCTGGAGCCGCCGGGAACGAGATCGGCGCGCAGGGCGTTGCGCGGCACGCCATAGGGCGAACGGGAGCCGTTCAGGCCGGTGGCGAACTGGTCGAGATTGGTCTTGCCGATGACGATGGCGCCCGCTGCCCGCAGCCGCGCGACGACGGTTGCGTCGCGGTCCGGCTGATAGGCGAAGGCGGGGCAGGCTGCGGTCGTGGGCAGGCCAGCGACGTCGATGTTGTCCTTCACCGCGACGGGCACGCCCCAGAGCGCACGGCCGCGCGGTCCCTCCGCCTGCAGGGCCTCAGCCTCCGCCAGCACTTCGGCTTCAGGCCGCAGCGTAATGAAGATCGCATCGTCGCCATGGGCGCGGTGGCGGGCATAGCAGGCGGTGATGGTCTGCGGGATGGTGGCGCTGCCATCGAGATGGGCGGCGAGCAGGCTGGTCAGGGTCGTCACAGGGCTCTCTTTCGCGTCGCCTAGCGATTAGGCAAAATTCAAGGAGTTGCATGCAAGGATTATGCAACGAACGCGGCCGGCCGCTGCCTTGTCGACTGCAGCGGGTCGAGGCCGTTTCGGCTCAGATTTTGAATCGCCGGGATTTCCCCGTTCCGGCAATGGGTTCGGCTGCGCTTCTCATGATCTGATTCCGCCCCTGCTGCTCGCTCGCTGTCAGGCACGGGCCTTGCAAAGCCCGTTCCGCTGATCCGCGATCGGGGGGCGCCGCACCGTGAGCCGCATCGAGATTCCTGCCCGGCCCTTCCCGCTCGGCGTCGACATGGCGCGCACCGCGCTGATCATCATCGACATGCAGCGGGACTTCCTCGAGCCCGGCGGCTTCGGGGCTGCGCTCGGCAACGACGTCTCGCGGCTGATGGCGGCGGTCGAGCCCTGCCGGGCGATCCTGGCTGCGGCGCGGGCGGCGGGTTTGCTCGTCATCCACACCCGCGAGGGGCACCGGCCCGACCTCGCCGACGCGCCGCCGGCAAAGGTCCTGCGCGGCCCGGCCGACAAGCGCATCGGCGCCTGCGGGCCGATGGGGCGCATCCTGATCCGCGGCGAGGCGGGGCACGAGATCATTCCCGCGCTCGCGCCACTGCCCGGCGAGCCGGTGATCGACAAGCCGGGCAAGGGCGCCTTCTACCAGACCGATCTCGAGCTGATGCTGCGCAATCGCGGTATCGAGACGCTGATGGTGACAGGCGTCACCACCGAGGTCTGCGTCCACACCACGGTGCGCGAGGCGAACGACCGGGGCTATCGCTGCCTCGTGCTGGGCGATGCCTGCGCCTCCTACTTCCCGGAGTTCCACGAAGTCGGCCTGCGCATGATCGCAGCCCAGGGCGGGATCTTCGGCTGGGTTTCGACGACGACGGAGGTTCTGGCCGCGCTCTCCGCGCGGGAGCAGGCGGCGTGATCGGGGGCTGAGAAGCCGGGACAGGAGGGGGATATGGCGACGACGACGGCGAGCGCGACGACGGCCTCACCGAAGCTCTGGACACCGGGCGACTGGAACGCCCTGTTCGGCTTCGGCACCAATATCCTGGTCAACCTGCTGGTACTGACCGGGCTCCTGCAATTCGTCCTGAAGATGCCGACGGATCTGATCTACGGGCGCATCCTGCCGGCCCTCGGGCTGATGATGGCGCTGTCGACCGGCTACTATGCCTGGCTGGCCTGGAAGCTCGCCAAGGAGACCGGCCGCGACGATGTCTGCGCGCTGCCGTCGGGCATCAGCGTCCCCCACATGTTCGTCGTCACCTTCGTGATCATGCTGCCGATCGCGACAATGACCGGCGATCCCGTCAAGGGCTGGGAGGCCGGGCTGGTCTGGGTGTTCTTCCAGAGCTTCATCCTGATGATCGGCGGCTTCATCGCGCCCTATATCCGCAGGATCACGCCGCGCGCGGCGCTGCTGGGGACGCTGGCGGGCGTCTCGATCGCCTTCATTTCGATGCGGCCGGCACTCGAGATCTTCCTGACGCCTGCGATCGGGCTGGTGTGCCTGGCGATCATCCTGGTGAGCTGGTTCGGCGGCATCCGCTACCCGCGCGGCATCCCGGCCGGGCTCGTCGCCATCGCCTTCGGCATGGTCATCGCCTGGGGTTCGTCGCTCGTCGGCCTCGACGTCGGCGGGCTCTCGCTGGCAAAGCTCGGCGCGGCGTTCTCGACCTTCGGCTCTTCGCTGCCGGTGCCGGCCTTCGACCATGTCTTCTCGGGCTTCACCTATCTCGGGATCATCCTGGTCACGGCGATCCCCTTCGGCATCTACGATCTCGTCGAGGCGATGGACAATGTCGAGAGCGCGGAAGCGGCCGGCGACCACTACCCGACGACGCGGGTGCTGACCGCCGACGGTGTCGTCTCGCTGATCGGCTGCCTGATGGGCAACCCCTTCATCAACGCGGTCTATATCGGCCATCCCGGCTGGAAGGCGATGGGCGGGCGGATCGGCTATTCGGCGGCCACCGGGCTGATCGTGATCGTGCTGTGCTGGTTCGGGATCATCGCGCTGCTGCTGGCGCTGATCCCGATCGTCGCGATCTCGCCGATCCTGCTCTATATCGGCATGCTGATCGGCGCGCAGGCGTTCCAGACGACGCCGACCAGCCATGCTCCCGCAATCGTCCTGGCAGTGACGCCGCATCTGGCGGCCTGGGCCAAGGTCCAGATCGACGGGGCGCTGGGCGCAGCCGGCACGAATGCGGCAGCCGTCGGCATCGACAAGATGGCCAATATGGGCGTGCTCTATCACGGGCTCGAACTGATGGGCGGCGGGGCGATCCTGTCGGGGCTCGTGCTCGGCGCGATCGCTGTGTTCGTCATCGAGAAGCAGTTCATGCAGGCCGCGGCCTTCGCGGCGGCGGGGGCGGTGCTGACCTATTTCGGGCTGATGCATGGCGAGGCGATCGGCATCGGCAAGGGGCTGGGCGTCACGCCCTCGATCAGCCTCGCCTATGCGATGGTGGCGGGCTTCCTCTGGTATTGCGGCAAGAGCCTCGCGGCGGAAAGCGGAGCCAAGACGATGACCACGGAACCTCGCGCCAATCTGGAGCCGGCGGAATGAGCGGTGCCGACCCGAAGCCGGCCTTCGACGGCGCACGTCATTGCGACGCGATGGCGCTGGTGCTGGGGCTGACGATCACGGATGCGCAGCGGCCGGTGGTGCTGCAGTTCCTCACCATCGCCCATAGCATGGCTGAGATCGTCCGCGCCGCGCCGATCGACGAGGCCTCGCTTGAATTGGCGCCGGTATTCCGGCCGGGGTTTCCGGAGTCAACCGCGTGACCCTCGACGTCTTCACGCCGGCCCACCGCATCGCTTCGCAGGTCCGGGAGGGGGAGGTAACGGCTGAGGCCGTCGCTGAGACGTTCCTGGCGTGGATCGACCGGGTCAATCCGAAGGTCAACGCCTATACCGATGTCACGGCGCAGCGGGCGCTGGAACAGGCGCGTGGCCTCGACCGGGCGCGTGCCACTGGTGCGCCGCTGGGGCCGCTGGCGGGCGTGCCCTTCGCGGCCAAGAACCTGTTCGACATCGCAGGGCTGCCGACGCGGGCGGGCTCGAAGATCAATCGCGAGCGGCAGCCGGCTCCCCGGGACGCGGTGCTGGTCGAGCGGCTGACGGCGGCGGGCGCCGTGCTGCTCGGCGGGCTCAACATGGGCGAATACGCCTATGACTTCACCGGCGAGAACGCCCATGACGGGCCCTGCCGCAATCCGCATGATCTCGCGCGGATGGCGGGCGGCTCGTCATCGGGCTCCGGCGCTGCGACGGCGGCGGGGCTGGCGCCGCTCTCGCTAGGCTCCGACACCAATGGCTCGATCCGCGTGCCGAGTTCGCTCTGCGGTGTCTTCGGCCTGAAGCCGACCTATGGCCGGTTGCCGCGCACGCGCAGCTTCCCCTTCTGCGATTCGCTCGACCATCTCGGCCCCTTCGCGCGGGACGTCACCGATCTGGCGCTGGCATACGACCTGATGCAGGGCGCCGATCCGCATGATCCGGCCTGCGCGCAGCGGCCGGTTGAGCCAACCCTTCCGGGTCTGCAGCAGGGCGTCGCCGGGCTGCGGATTGCGGTAGCCGGCGGGCATTTCGCCACCGACGGCATGCCCGAGGCGGCCGCGGCCGTCACGCGGGTGGCGCAGGCGCTGGGCGCGACGGGAGCGGTCGCGCTGGAGGGTGCGGCCATCGCGCGCGCGGCCGCCTTCCTGATCACCAACAGCGAGAGCGCGGCGTTCCATCTCGACCGGCTGCGCGAGCGGGCCGATGATTTCGACCCCGAGACGCGCGACCGCTTTCTGGCCGGGGCGATGCTTCCGGCGGCCTGGTATGTCCAGGCGCAGCGTGCGCGGCGCTGGTTTCACGATGCGATGATGCGCGTCTTCGCCGATGTCGACCTGATCATCGCGCCGGCCACGCCCTGTCCCTCGCCGCTCGTCGGACAGAAGACGCTGGAGCTGCGCGGCGAGACCGTGCCGCTGCGGCCCAATCTCGGGCTGTTCACGCAGCCGATCTCGGCGATCGGATTGCCGGTCGCGGCCGTGCCGGTCTTCGGGGACGGGCTGCCGATCGGCGTGCAGATCATCGCCGCGCCCTGGCGCGAGGATCTCTGCCTGCGGGCGGCCTACGCGTTGCAGCAGGACGGCGTCTGCGAGGCGCGGGCTCCCGCGTTGTAGCACTCTCAGCCCTCATCCTGAGGAGCCGCGCAGCGGCGTCTCGAAGGAATGCTCCAGGAGGCTCCGGAACCATCTGGAGCATCCTTCGAGACGCGGGCTTCGCCCGCTCCTCAGGATGAGGGCTGGAGGAATGGCCTGATCTCACGCCCCGCCGATCAGGATACCCGCGGCCAGCACCAGCCCGCCGCCGAGCACGATCTGGAAGGCGGCCCGCAGGAAGGGCGTCTCCATGTAGCGGTTCTGGATCCAGACGATCGCCCAGAGCTCGACGAAGACGACCATCAGCGCGACCGTGGTCGCCGTCCAGAAATGTGGGATCAGATAGGGCAGGGCATGGCCGAGCCCGCCCAGCGCCGTCATCACGCCGGACGCCAGCCCGCGCTTCCACGGCGCGCCGCGGCCCGAGAGCTTGCCGTCGTCATGGGCGGCTTCGGTGAAGCCCATCGAGATGCCGGCGCCGACCGAGGCCGAGAGGCCGATCAGGAAGGTGGTGTGGGGGTCTTGAGTGGCGAAAGCCGTTGCGAAGATCGGGGCGAGCGTCGAGACCGAACCGTCCATCAAGCCGGCGAGGCCGGGCTGGACCCAGGTCAGCACGAACTGGCGCTTGGCGGCGAGGTCCTCGTCGGTGCGGGCATCCTCGCCGAGATGCTCGGCGGTGAGGCCCTGTGCCCTGGCCTCGTGCGCGGCCTCTGCGGCCGCCAGCGTGCCCAGGAGCTTGCGCGTCTCGACATCGGTCGAGCGGCCGGCCGCCGCGACATAGAAATCGCGCGCCTGCCGTTCCATGTCCTCGGCCTCAGCGCGAATCTGGTCGAGGCCGAGGTTTTCGACCAGCCAGACCGGCTTGCGGGCATAGAAGTCGGCGACATGCTCGCGGCGGATCGGCAGTACGACATCGCCGAAACGCTGCTGATAGAGGGCGAGCAGGCGCTGGCGATGCCCGTCCTCCTCGCTCGCCATGCCGTCGAAGATCGCGGCCGAGGCGGGGTAGGCCGTTCTCAGCTTCTGCGCATAGATCGCGTAGATGCGGCCATCTTCCTCTTCTGAGGAGATCGCCAGCGCCAGGATTTCCTTTTCGGTGAGATCATCGAAACGGCGGCGACCGCCAAAACCGGGCAGGGAAAAACGGGAGAGCATGGCGCGCCTCTATATTTAGAATGTTTCTAAACTATGGTGCGCCTGCGAGCGATGCAAGGGCCGTGACGCCTGCCCGTGTCGCATGGCTCAAACGACGATACCCGGCCGAGGGCCGGGTATCGGAATGACCGCTGCGGCCGTGAAGATCAGACGGCGAGCTTGCCGGCCTTGGCGGCGGCGTAGCGCTCGTTGACCTTCGCCCAGTTGACGACGTTCCACCAGCCCTTGAGGTAGTCGGCACGGCGGTTCTGGTACTTCAGGTAATAGGCGTGCTCCCAGACGTCGTTGCCCATCAGGACCATCTGCTTGTCCATCAGCGGGCTGTCCTGGTTGGGCTTGGCGAGCAGGGCAAGCTTGCCCGCCTTGTCGACGGTGACGAAGACCCAGCCCGAGCCGAAGACGCGCAGACCCGCCGCCTCGAAATCGGCCTTGAACTTGTCGAAGCCGCCGAGATCCTTGGTGATGGCCGCCGCGACGTCGCCGGTCGGCGCGCCGCCGGCGCCGGGGCCCATGATCTCCCAGAACATGCTGTGGTTGGCGTGGCCGCCGCCGGCATTGCGGATCGCGACGCGCACCGCCTCGGGCAGTGCGCCGATGTCGCCGAGCAGTTCGTTGATCGGCTTGGAAGCGAGGACGCCATGATCCTTGGCGGCGTTGTTGAGCCCGGTGACGAAGGCGGCGTGATGGCGCGTGTAGTGAATGTCCATCGTCATGGCGTCGATATGCGGCTCCAGCGCAGCGGCCTCATAAGCGCGCTTGGGCAGGGAAAAGGGGCCGGCCGGCGCGGCAGGAGCGGTAGCCTGCGCCCAGACCCTCGGCGCTGCTGAAATTGCGATGGCGGCTGCGCCGAACCCGAGCAGGGAGCGGCGTGAAACGGAGTGAGCGGTGATCATCGAGATCCTCCATGAGCGGTTTCGGCTTCGGCCTTGCCCCTGCGTTATGCGGGAGCCGCGTCCGCGGATGCAATCGGTATACGGATTTGTGCGCGATCCGGTTCCCGGATGCGGGCGCCGTCGCCAACATCGCATGGCCACGCGACCAAAGCGATGGAAGAACCAGATGGCGCGACACGCCTCCAAGTTGCATTAACAGTCGATTTACCGCGTTTTGCTAGGGTCAGGCTGGACTTCTGAGGCCCGAAAAGGACCCGACCACCATGCAAGCGCTTGCCCTGCACGCCCCCGAGCCGGCCAATGAAGACATGCCCGGCGAGGCCGCTGCGACACGGGCCGTGCGCGACATCTCGGAGCGGTTCGGCAAGCTGGGGGTCGAGATCACCGACATCTCCGGCCGAATCGGCGATGTGACCCGCCAGCTCGACGGTCAGACGCATGGCCTCCACCGCGTTCTCGTGGCCGTCGACCAGGTGTCCCGCGCCAACCGCGCGATCCAGCAGGCGGCCGAGGGGGCGCAGACCGCCGCCTCCACAGTGCGCAACGGCCTCGACCGGGTGACCGGTGCGGTCAAGACCGGCCTCAACGCGGCGCAGGCCGACATCGAATCCCTGTCGAACGGCGCGCAGGCCATCACGGAAGCCCTGTCGCAGGCGGTGGCGGATGCCCAGAAGGTGCGGGTCTCCAGCGACGCCATTCAGGCGATCACGCGCGAGATACAGCTCCTGTCCGTCAATGCGGGCGTCGAGGCGGCCCGCAGCGGGACGGCCGGTCGCGGCTTCGCCGTCATCGCAGCCGCCGTCAAGCACCTCGCCGAGCAGACCCGCGAGGCCACGGCTCTCAGCGCCAAGCAACTCGATACCCTCGTCAAGTCCGTCGACATGCTGGCGACCCGAAGCCATGAAAACGCCTCGACCGCGCGACGCGCCCATGAAGAGAGCCGGTCGATCTCCCAGCAGATCGGCGAACTCGACAGCTTCAGCCGCTCGGTGGTGGGGTTGATCGGCGATATCGACGCGATCTCGAACCCGACCCGCGAGAATGCCATCGCCTTCGCCAAGGTCGGAGAGGATCTGCGGGCGCTGGTCGACGGCGTCGATCATTCGGGGGCTGATCTCGACAAGGCGGCCCAGCGTGCCGAGGCGCTGGTGTCGATCAGCGAAGGCATTCTGGGTGCGATCGCGGCGTCGGGCGTCCGCACGGCGCAATCGGACCTCATCGCGACGGCGATGGAGACCGCGACCCGCATCGGCGCGCTGTTCGAACAGGCGGTCGACCGGGGCGAACTTTCGCTAGCAGACCTGTTCGACGAGGCCTATCAGCCGATCCCCGGCAGCGATCCGGTGCAGCATATGACGCGCTTCGTGGCGCTGTGCGACCGCGTGCTGCCGCCGATCCAGGAAGCGCTGCTGACGTCCAACCGTCGCATCGTGTTCTGCGCCGCGGTGGACCGCAACGGCTTCCTGCCCACGCATAACCGGAAATACGCGCAGCCGCAGGGCGCCGATCCGGTCTGGAACAACGCCAACTGCCGCAACCGGCGCATCTTCGACGATCGAACCGGGCTGGCGGCGGCGCGCAACCGCAAGCCGTTCCTGCTGCAGACCTATCGGCGCGACATGGGTGGGGGGCAGTTCCTCGTGATGGAGGATCTCTCGGCGCCCATCCTCGTCAAGGGCCGGCACTGGGGCGGCTTCCGCTTCGGCCTCAACGTCTAGGCCGGAGCCTGCCTTCTGTATCGTATCGGTGTTGTCGATTTCGAGTTGTGTGAGTTGTCGAGCCATCCGCCATGCATATAGCGCCCGCATTCCCCAATCTGTCGGTTCTGCTGATCGATGCCAGCCAGCATTATCGACGGATCGTCCGCACGATGCTGTACCAGGCGCAGCTCAGCCGCATCTTCGAGGCCTCCGATCTGGCCTCTGCGGCGGCGATGTTCATTCAGAAACAGCCCAACATCGTCATCCTCGACTGGGACCTGCCCGACAACGGCAGCATCAAATGCCTCGCGGCGATTCGCTCGTTCAAGACATCGCCCTTCGCGAAGGCGCCTGTCCTGATCATGATGGAGCGCCCGGACAGGCGTTCGGTGATCCAGGCGGCAAAGCTCGGGGCGCACGAGATCATCACCAAACCGATCTCGCCGAACAATCTCTGGCTGCACGTGTCCGGCATCATCAACATTCCCCGGAAGTATCGCGAAACGAGCGGCAGCATCTCGCTCGTCCCGCGCGCCATCAGCAACAGCATGTTCTGAACGGACTTTTTGTCGCGGTTGGCGCAGCGCGCCGGGGCGGACGGGGCTGCGCATATGCGCGTGACGAGGCCCGGGAGCGGGTTCCGACGGGCCCGATGCCACCATTTGGACGTCTCTGCCTGAGCTCTGCCTCAAAAGTTGACGCTACGTCGTTTGGTTAGGGAAATTTTTACCAGTCTGGGCTGATGCTGATCTTCGCAATCCTGGGTCGTGTCTAAATGATCATCACCGTCTCGCTCCCCGCCTTCCTCGGCCGCTCCGAAGCGGCGACCTTCCGCAACCAGCTCCTCGTGGCGCTGGAGCAGAAGGAAAGCATTGCCGTCGAATGCGCCGATGCCGGGCCACTGCCCAGCCTCTGGATCCAGCTGCTGCATTCTGCCGCCACCAGCGCCAAGGCGCGCGGGCTGTCGGTCTCGCTCAAGGCGGCGTCTTTAGAGTGCCGCGAATCCCTGCAGGCGATCGGTTTCGATCCCGCTCACAGCGCTCTCGTTCTGGAGTGATATGAATGCGCATTCTCGCCATCGACGATACCAAGACACTGCTCAGCCTCCTGAGCTTGACGTTACGTAATGCTGGCCATGAGGTGGCAGAGGCGGAGAACGGCGAGGACGGGCTGGCGAAATTCGACCAGTTCAAACCCGACCTCGTGATCACCGACCTCAACATGCCGTTGATGGACGGCATCGAGTTCACCCGGGCGTGCCGCGCGCGGCCCGCCGGCCAGAACACACCGATCATCGTGCTGACGACTGAGAATGGCGCGGAGATCAAGGCCGAGGGCCGCCGCGCCGGCGCCAGCGCCTGGATGGTCAAGCCCTTCGAGCCCAATACCCTGCTCGGCCTCGTCGCCCGCTACCAGAACTGAGGCTTTCGTCCATGGATCCGCTAGCAGAACTCAAGCAGACCTTCTTCCAAGAGTGCGAAGAGCTTCTGGGAGCGCTCGAACTGCGTCTCCAGGCGCTGGACGAAGGCTCGACGGATTCCGAGGACGTCAACGCCGCGTTCCGCGCGATTCACTCCATCAAGGGTGGCGCGGGCGCATTCGGCTGCACCGAGCTGGTCGCCTTCGCCCATGTGTTCGAGGCCTCGCTCGATCATCTGCGCTCGGGCCGGGTCGCGCTGGAGGATGCACCCTTCGCGCTGTTCCTGCGCTGCTCGGACGCGGTCGCCGATCTCGTTTCCGCCGCCCGCAACGATGAGCCCGCCCGTCCGCGCCCCGATCTTCTCGAGGCTCTCGAGCAGGTCGGCAAGCCCGCCGGCGCCGCTCCTGCTCCTGCCCCCGCAGCCGTGGCCCCTCCCGCGGCGCCGGCGCCCGTCGCCGCTGCGCCTGCCGCCGCTACGAACGACGCGCCTCCCGGCATCGCGGCGCTGGGCAATCTGCTGGCCATGGTCGAGGCCAAGACCGGTGGTGGCGCTGCCGCCGATGCCGGCTGGGATGACGAGCCCAAGGCCGGCGCCAAGGCCGCCGCGTCCAAGCCGGGCCGCGACGTGATCCTCCGGATCCAGCCTGAAAGCGACCTTTTCCGCCGGGTGATCGAGCCCCGCGTCGTGTTCGCGTCGCTGCCGGCCGACGACATCGTCTCGATCGTCTGCGATCTGAGCCATGTGCCGGCGTTCGAGGCGATCGACGTCTCCGACTGCTTTATGCGCTTTGTCGTGACGCTGCGCACCGAACTGTCGGTCGAGCAAATCTGCAGCCGCTTCGACTTCACGCTCGCCACCGAAGAATTCCAGATCGAGGTTCTCGAGAGCGCGCCGGCCAATGACGATGTCCCGGCCGCCTCTCCGGTCGCCGCGCCTGCGGCCGCCGGCTCGGAGGTTTCCGGCTCGGTCGCGGCAGACCTGTCGGCCATCCTCGCCAAGCTCGGCCCGGCCGCCGCCACGACGTCGGCGCCCGATATCCAGCCGGCCGCTCCGGCCCCTGTGGCTGCAGCCGTGGTCGAGGCCCCGGCCGCGAAGGCTGCGGCACGTGCGCCGGCCAACGACGCCGCCGCCGCGCGCCAGCGCCAGGCCGTCAGCGTGCGCGTCGATCTGGACCGCATCGACAAGCTGATGAACCTCGTCGGCGAAATCGTCATCACCCAGTCGATGCTGGTCGAATGCGTCCGCTCGCTGCCCTATGACGTCTACGCCAAGACCGCCGAAGGCATCCTGACCCTGTCGCGCCAGACCCGCGAACTGCAGGACCATGTCATGGCGGTCCGCGCCCAGCCGGTGAAAGCCGTGTTCCAGCGCATGCCGCGCCTGGTGCGCGAACTGGCGCAGACGCTCGGCAAGGAGGTTCGCCTCGTTCTGGAGGGCGAGAACACCGAGGTCGACAAGACGATCATCGAGGAACTCGCCGATCCGCTGACGCATATGATCCGCAACTCGATGGATCACGGGCTGGAGACTCCCGAGGATCGCATTGCCGCGGGAAAGAGCCCGGAGGGCACGATCAAGCTCATCGCCGAGCATCGCGCCGGGCGCATCGTCATCTCCGTGACCGATGACGGCCGTGGCATCGGCCGCGACCGTCTGCTCGCCAAGGCGAGGCTGCGCGGCCTGGTCGGTGCGGATGAGAAGCTCGCGCCGGAAGAGATCGACCAGCTGATCTTCGCCGCCGGCCTGTCCACGGCCGAGGTGATCAGCGACGTCTCGGGCCGCGGCGTCGGCATGGACGTGGTGCGCCGGAACGTTGAATCGCTCGGCGGCCGGATCAGCGTCGACTCCGAACCCGGCCGGGGCTGCAAGTTCACACTGGCCCTGCCGCTGACGCTGGCCGTGCTGGAAGGCATGGTCATCCGCTGCGGCGACGACCGCTACGTCATCCCGATCGCGAGCGTCATCGAGACGCAGCATCTGGCCTCGACGCCGATCGAACACCTGACCTTCGGCCAGGAGGTGCTGCGCTGGCGCGGCGAGATCACGCCGCTGCATCGCCTCGGCGCGGTGATGGGATCGTCGGGCACGCCCAACGAGAACATTATCATCATCGCCGAGACCGAACGCGGCGACAATGTCGGCATCGCCGTCGACGAGATCGTCGGGCAGCAGCAGGTCGTCGTGAAGAGCCTCGAAGGCAATTACGGCACCGTCAACGGCGCCTCGGCCGCCACCATTCTGGGCGACGGCCTCGTCGCACTGATCCTCGACGTCGACTCCATGCTTCGCCTCGCTGCGACCAGCGAACGCGCCCCTGCAACCGAACTGAAACTGGCTGGATGACCATGACCCTGCAACTCGGCGAAAAGCACTTCTCGTCGGCGCAGCCGGAATCGGCGGCGCGCCGGATCGTCACCTTCAAGGTTGGCGACCGTACCTTCGGAATCGATGTCGGAATGGTCCGCGAGATCAAGGGCTGGCAGGCGACGACACCGCTGCCGCATGCGGCCCCGCATGTCCGCGGCGTGCTCAACCTGCGCGGCGTGATTCTCGCGGTCTACGACCTGCGCACCTCGATCGGCCTCGGCACGACCGACGCCACGGCGACCCATGTGATCGTCGTCGTCGACATCGAGGACAAGGTCGCCGGCCTGCTGGTCGACTCGGTCTCCGACATTGTCGATGTGCCGGTGAGCGCGGTCCGTCCGGCGCCCGACCTGGAGCGCGACGAGCACGGCCTGATCGAAGGCCTCGTCCTGCTCGACACCGACATCGTGGCGCTGCTCGACCTGGCTGCCGTGATCCGCGACGGCGGTGTCGAAACCCCGATGGCGCGGGTCGCCCGCGCCAGCTGATCGACCAAACCGGAATGGCCCGAGGAGTCGCGTTGGGAAAAGCGCGGGCCGGAAAAGAAACGACAACATCAATGGGCAGCGCCCCCGTTCCCTCCACGCGACTCACCTTCGAGACCCCGCTCATCCTCGCCGCGACAGCTGTTGTCGCGGGAGGCACGGCCGGTAGCCTCGCCTATCAGATCGCGCTCGGGCGGCTGGACAACCTGGCCGTCACCGCACTCAGCATTGCGGGTGTGGGTTTCGTGGGCCTTGCGGCCTATGTCGCCGCGCGTCTCATCCAGCGCCCGATTTCTGCGATGCATTCCGCCATGGTGCGCCTGGCCGCCGGCGAGGACGTGGCTGTTCCGGGCCTCGATCGTGCCGACGGGATCGGCGAACTGGCGCGCGCTCTCAAGACGATGAACGAGACGGGCGTCGAGGCTGTTCGCATCCGGGCGGCGCTCGACGGTTGCCGCACCAACGTCATGGTGTGCGACGCCGATGGCCGTGTCGTCTACGTCAACGCTTCGCTGCTGCGGTTTTTCGGCGAAGCCCAGGATGATTTCCGCACAGCCTTTCCGGGGTGTTCGGCCAAGGACATGCTGGGCCGGGTCATGGAGAGCGTCCAGGCCCAGGTGGGCGTTGGCGCGGGCCAGCAGCAGGCGGTGCGCTTTGCGCTGGGCCGCCGCACGGTCTCGCTGTCGCTGTCTCCCGTGATGGATGCCGACGGCCGTCGCCTCGGCACGGCGGTGGAATGGCTCGAACTGACCGACGAACTCGCCGCCGCGGCGGAGGTCGCCGAGATGGTGGCGGCCGCGGTCGAGGGCGATTTCTCGCGCCGCGTGCCGGTCGCCGGCAAGCGGGATGCGCTGAAGCGGATCGCCGAGGGCATGAACGAGATCAACGCGCTGGTCGAGCAGGCGGTGGGCGAGTTTTCCACCGTCGCCAGCGGGCTGGCCGAAGGCGACCTGACAAAGCGCATGACCGGTCGCTATCGCGGCCGCCTCGCGGATCTGCAGTCGAGCCTTAACACCGCGCTCGGCCATCTCAGCGAGACGGTGGCCACGATCCAGGCCTCGGCAAGCCATGTCGCGCGGGCGGCGACCGAAATCGATGCCGGCGCGGGCGATCTTGCTGATCGGACGGAGCAGACCGCGGCCAATCTCGAGGAGACGGCGGCGACGACCGAACAGCTCGCGGCCTCCGTCAAGCAGAGCGCCAGCCGTTCGCGGGAGGCGACCGCCCTGGCCAACGAGGCGATGGGCGTCGCGCAGGACGGCAAGGACGTCGTCGCTCGGGCCGTCGGCGCGATCGAGCTCATCGAAACCTCCTCCGTTCGCATTTCGGAGATCGTATCGGTGATCGACGACATCGCGTTCCAGACCAACCTCTTGGCGTTGAACGCGGCGGTCGAGGCGGCGCGCGCCGGTGATGCGGGCCGGGGTTTTGCGGTCGTGGCCTCCGAGGTGCGGGCGCTCGCGCAGCGCTCCGGGCAGGCGGCCAAGGACATCAAGGGATTGATCGTCACCTCCAACGAGCAGGTCGGGGAGGGCGTTCGCTTCGTGCGTTCGACCGGGGATGCGCTGGAGCGGATCGTCGCCGCCGCCGGCAAGGTGTCGACCACCGTGGTCGAGATCTCGCAGGCCACGGCCGAGCAGGCCCATGGCATCGAGGAGATGAGCCGCGCCGTCGCCCATATGGACGAGACGACGCAGCAGAATTCCGCGCTCGCCGAGCAGAGCGCGACATCCGCGACGGAGCTGATGACCGAGATCACGACGCTCGGGCGTCTGGTGTCCTTCTTCCAGGCCGACAGGGCCGTGCGTCATGCGACGGAGCCGATGCCGGCGCTGCAGCGGGCGGCCGCCGAGCCGGCCAAGCCTCAACGGCAGCCGGTGCAGCGCACCGCGCCGCGGACAAACGAAACGCGCCGGCCCGAGCCGGCGGCAAAATCCTGGCCAGAGCCGCGCCGGCGTGTCGCCGGCGGCGGTCGCGCCGATGAATGGGCGGAGTTTTAGTGGCCATGTCGAGATCCAGCGCAGCCCTTGCCTCACCGCAACTCGCCGACGTCACGCTGACGCGCGACGACATGGGCTTCATTTCCAAGCTCGTCTACGAGCATGCCGGCATCGTCATCCGCGAGCACAAGGAGGCCATGACGCGCGGCCGCCTGGCGCGCCGGGTCAAGGCGCTCGGCCTGAACTCCGTCGCCGAATACTGCGCCTTCCTGAAGACCCCGCAGGCCGCCGACGAAATTCCCGAGCTGATCAACGCGGTCACGACGAACCACACCTCGTTCTTCCGCGAGCGGCACCATTTCGACCATCTGCGCAAGGATGTGCTGCCGCGCCTGCTGCAGGAGCGCAGCGCCCGGCGGGGGCGGATCCGGATCTGGTGCTCGGCGGCGTCGTCGGGCGAGGAGCCCTACAGTATCGCGGCCGTGTCGCGCGACGTGCTCGGCAACCGCACCGACGTCGATTTCAAGATCCTGGCGACGGATATCGACACCGACATCCTCAACAAGGCTGAGGCTGCCGTGTACTCCGTCGACCAGTTCGACAGGCTGCCGTCCGACGTCAAGCCGCTGCTCAAGCTGGAGCCCCATTCCGGCCGGGCCGAGGCCCGCATCAGCGAGGACCTGCGCCGGATGATTTCGTTCAAGCGGCTGAACCTGATCGAGAAATGGCCGATGAGCGGCCCGTTCGACATCATCTTCTGCCGCAACGTGTTCATCTATTTCGACACGCAGACCAAGGCTTCGATCCTCGACCGTTTCGTCACGCTGCTCGCGCCGGGCGGGTTTCTCTATCTGGGCCATTCGGAATCGCTACCCCAGCCTCACCCTCAACTGCGCCTGATCGGTCGCACGATCTATGAGAGACTCCCATGAGCGTCGCGCGTTCCTCCCGTCGCTATTTCGATCCCCGTTTCGACGCGAACATCATCACGGTCGCTCCCGGTGAACATGAGATCACCGCTGCGAAGGATGAGATCGTGGCAACCGTGCTCGGGTCCTGCATCTCGGTGTGCATGCGCGATCCGCAGGCCGGCGTCGGCGGGCTCAACCATTTCCTGCTGCCCAAGAACAATGGCGGCTCGGATACCAATGCCGGCGAGCGCTATGGCGACACGGCGATGGAGGTGCTGATCAACGGGCTGCTGAAGCGCGGCGCCCGGCGCGGTAACCTCGAATGCAAGGTCTTCGGCGGGGCGCGCGTCCTCTCCGGCGCGACGATGCTGGCGATCGGCGACGGCAACATTGCCTTCGTCACCGAGTTCCTCAACCGCGAGGGCATCCCGATCGTGTCGAAGGATGTCGGCGGGACGCGTTCGCGCCGCATCCATTACCAGCCCTCGACCGGGCGGGCCTGGGTCCAGCACGTCCAGTCGACGGCGCGCGATCCCGACCACCAGCAGGAAGTGGCCTATCTCAATCGGCTCAAGACCCAGCCCGTGGGCGGTGAAGTGGAGGTCTGGTGATGTCGCTCAACACTCCTTCGGCCGCAAACCCGGTCAAGGTCCTCGTCGTCGACGATTCCGTGCTGATGCAGAAGCTGATGACGCAGATCATCGATGGAGCTCCCGGCTTCAAGGTGATCGGCATCGCCGGCAGCGCCGAAGAGGGCTGGGACGCCATCCAGGAGCTGCGCCCGGACGTCGTGACGCTCGACCTCGAGCTTCCCGGCCGCCATGGCCTGAAGCTCCTGGCGCGGGTTCTCAAGCAGGATCCCCTGCCGGTGCTGATTGTCTCGGCCTTCGGCGGTCCCGGCGCCGACAACACCATCCAGGCGCTCGAACTCGGCGCGATCGACTTCATCGAGAAGCCGGATGGCACGAGGCATACGCTCGAGGGCTTCATGAAGCATCTGGTGGGGGCGCTGCAGCGCGCCTCGGCCAGCCGCAGGATGTTCGCGTCCCGCCGCGAGGCTGCGCCAGTGCGCGTGGCGGCGCCGCGTGAACCCGCCCGCACCGGGGGCAAGGCGTCCTTCATCGCGATCGGCGCCTCCACCGGCGGCGTGCCGGCGGTGCAGGTCGTGATGCGCGATCTCGCCCATCTGCGCCTGCCCATCGCCGTCGTGCAGCATATGCCGCCAGGCTACACGGCGAAGTTCGCCGCGCGCCTGGCTACCGCCACCGGGCTCGATGTCCGCGAGGCCAGCGACGGCGACAAGTTGAAGCCGGGCATGGCCGTCGTCGCGCCGGGCGGGCCGCGTCATCTCGAGATCGAGGAGCGCCGGGGCGAGTTCGTGTGCGTGCTGAAGGAAGGACCGCTGGTCAGCGGGCACTCGCCGTCGGTCGATGTCATGTTCCATTCGGTGGCCCGCAGTATCGGTGCGTCGGCGGTCGGCATCCTGCTGACCGGCATGGGCCGCGACGGCGCAGAGGGTTTGTTAGCCATGCGCAAAGCGGGCGCCGAGACGTTAATCCAAAGTGGGGAAACCTGTGTGGTAAACGGGATGCCGAAAGCGGCGTTCGAGATCGGAGCCGCCGACCGGGTTGTCGCGCTCGACCAGATCGGCGTGGCTGTCAGCAATCTGCTCGGCGAGCGGCCGAATCTGCGCACCGCGTGAGGAGAACGAGATGAAAGCGAGAAGCGAGTACAGGATCCTCGTGGTCGACGACCAGAAGAGCATGCGCGGCCTCGCGACGTATTTTCTGAAACAGATCGAGTTTCAGGACATCGACGAGGCCGAGAATGCGCGCGAGGCCCTGATGAAGATGCAGACCAAGCGCTATGATCTGCTGCTCTTGGACTGGAACATGGACGGCATGAGCGGCATCGACCTGCTGCGCGCGATCCGGTCCGTGCCCGAACTGAACCAGATCAAGATCATCATGGCGACGTCGGAGCGCTCGGTCGACAAGATGGACGAGGCGACGTCGAACGGCGCCGACCACTACGTGGTGAAGCCCTATGAGTTGCGCGACCTCGAGGTGCGCGTGAAGAAGGTGCTCTCGCTCAGCTCCTGAGCGAGGCGCGGCGGCGCGGCCTGCGGCCGATCCGTTTAGAACTGGTGACGATGGGTGCCCCGGGCCGAAAAGCCGCGGGGCACATCCGTTTCAATCGACCCGCCGTATATGGCACTATCACCATCAGGCGGGCGGCTTCCTCGCGTCCGCGGGCCAGGAGGATCGGGTCATGACCTTGCGGCGTCGGGACATCTTGAGCGCATTGGCGGGCGCCTGCGCTCTGCCCATCACTGGAGCAGGCGTCGGCGCGCAGAATGCGTCATCCGCCTCATCCTTCACCTTCGGAAAGGCCGGCGGCGGCAGGCTCCCGCTGGAGAGCTATCGCGGACGCCCGGTCCTGGTCGTGAACACGGCGACGAATTGCGGCTTCGCCGGCCAGTTCGCGACGCTGGAGCAGCTCTGGCAGCGCTATCGCGGCCGCGGCCTCATGCTGATCGCCGTGCCGAGCAATGATTTCGGCGGGCAGGAGCCGCTCGAAGGCGCCGCCATCGCGGAGGCCGCGCGCCAGAGCCATGGCGCGACCTATGTCTTCGCGGAAAAAACGGTCGTGAAGGGCCCCGATGCGCATCCCTTCTATCGCTGGGCGGCGGCGCAGCGGCCGACCGAAACGCCGCGCTGGAACTTCCACAAATACCTGATCGGGCGCAACGGCGAGCTGGTAGGCGGGTATTCGTCCATGACCGATCCGATCGGCCCGCAACTGGTGCGCGCCATCGGGCAGGAATTGCAGGCGGGCTGAGCGTCGCCCGCATGGCCCCGGGATAGGCGGCTGGCATCGAATTCGCTAAGCGGGACGGGCCGTCGCCTGCCTGCCGAGGTTTTCATGTCCCGCATCCTGACCGTCGCCGCCGCCCAGCTCGGGCCGATCCAGAAGGCCGAGACGCGCGAGCAGGTCGTCGCCCGGATGGTCGCGCTGATGGACGAGGCCAAGGCGAAGGGCGCCGACTTCATCGTCTATCCCGAGCTGGCGCTGACGACCTTCTTCCCGCGCTGGTATCATGAGGACCGCGCCGAGGCCGATTCCTGGTTCGAGGCCGCGATGCCGAACGCGCAGGTGCAGCCGCTGTTCGACCGGGCTCTGGCGCATGGCATGGGCATGAGCTTCGGCTATGCCGAGCTGACGCCGGAGGGGCAGCATTTCAACAGCTCGATCCTGGTCGACAAGAGCGGCGCCATCGTCGGCAAGTACCGCAAGATCCATCTGCCGGGCCATGTCGAGTACGACACCACCCGGGCGCATCAGCATCTCGAAAAACGCTATTTCGAGCCCGGCGATCTCGGCTTCCCTGTCTGGCGCACGATGGGCGGGCTTCTGGGCATGTGCATCTGCAACGATCGCCGCTGGCCCGAGACCTACCGGGTCATGGGGCTGCAGGGCGTTGAGATGGTGGTGCTGGGCTTCAACACCCCGTCGGTCAACGGCCACAAGGCGAAGGAAGGGATGGCGCAGCGGCTGTTCCACCATCGTCTCTCGGTGCAGGCGGGCGCCTACCAGAACTCCTGCTGGGTCGTCGTGGTCGCCAAGGCTGGCGACGAGGACGGCCACCATCTGATGGGCGGGACGCTGATCGTGAACCCCGATGGCGAGATCGTCGCCGAGCTCGAGGGCGAAGCCGACGGCATCATCGTCCACGCCTGCGATCTCGACGACACCCGCTTCGGCAAGGAGACGATCTTCGACTTCAAGATGCACCGGCGGATCGAGCATTACGGGCCGATCACCGGCCAGGTCGGCGTGGTCGAGCCGGAGTGAACCGATGAGCGCCTTCACCGTCGCCTTTTCCGAGATCGAGCCGCGCGAGCGCTACAAGCTGCTCTGCGCCAGCGTGACGCCGCGCCCGATCGCGCTCGTCACCAGCCTGTCGGCGGAGGGCGTGGTCAACGCCGCGCCATTCAGCTTCTTCAACGTGTTCTCGGAAGATCCGGCGCTCGTCGTGCTCGGCCTCCAGCATAGGCCGGGCAACAATCCGAAGGACACGACCCGCAACATCGCCGCAGCCGGCGAATTCGTTGTCAACCTCGTCGACGAGGCGCTGGCCGAGGCGATGAACATCTGCGCGATCGACTTCCCGCCGGAGGTCAGCGAGATCGACGCGGCGGGCCTGACGCTCAATCCCGGCGTCAGCATCGGCGTGCCGCATATCGCGCAGGCGCCGTTTGCGCTCGAATGCCGCAAGACCGTGTCGATGGCGTTCACGCCGACGCGCGAGCTGCTGATCGGCGAGGTCGTGCGCATCCATGCGCGGGAAGGGCTGGTCGATCCCGCCACGCTTAGGGTCAGCATGAGCGCCTACAAGCCGGTGGGGCGGATGTTCGCCGACGGCTATTCGCGCCAGAACGACCGCTTCGACCTGAAGCGCGGCACCTATGCGGAGTGGCTGGCGGCGCGCGAGGGCTGACGCGCGCGGCGCGCTATTCCACCTTCCCGATCTTCCGGGTCGCCTCGATCAGGCGGGCGCTGTCGGCCTCGACGAAGTGGGCGAAGTCGGCTGTGTCCTGGTAGGCGGGCGGACTGCCGGCCTTCTCGAAGATCTGGAGCACCTCCGGGTCGGCCATGGCGGTCCGCATCGCCTCGCGGATGCGGGTGGCGACAGGCTCGGGCAGGTTGCGGGGGGTGAAGAGCCCGGCCCAGATGTAGAACTCGACATCGGCATAGCCGAGCTCCCTAAAGGTCGGCAGGTCGGGGAAGCTCGGCACGCGGGCGGCGCCCCAGTTGGCGAGGACGCGCAGTGTGCCGGAGTCGACATGAGGCTTGAGGACACCCGGAGCGGAGGCGAGCGCCTGAATCTGGCCCGAGAGCAGATCGGTCAGCGCCGGCCCGGCGCCGCGATAGGGCACATGCAGCAACTTGAGCCCGGCGGAAGCTGCGAACATCTCCATCGCCACATGCAGCGTGCCGTAGGAGCCCGACGAGCCATAGGGGATTGCGCCCGGCCTCGCCTTCGCATCCTCGACGAAGTCCTTCAATGTCTTCCAAGGTGAAGCGGCGGGCACGGCGAGCAGCGTCGGATCGGCGAGCACACGGGCGACGGGCGCCAGCTGCGACACCTCATAGGACGGCGCGCGGGCGAAGAGGCGCGCCGATTCCGGCAGCACCGCCAGCGATGAGAGCGTCATCAGCAGCGTGTAGCCGTCCGGCTCCGCCCGGGCGACGGCGGCATTGCCGAGCGCACCGCCGGCGCCGCCGCGATTGTCGACGACCACAGCGGTCTTCAGCAGCTTCTCCAGCGCCTGGGCAATCGGCCGCGCCGCGAGATCGGCCTGTCCGCCGGGCGGGAAGGGCACCACCATCGTGATGGGGCGCGAGGGCCAGGGCGCCTGCGCTCCCGACGGCCTGGTCAGAAGGGCCCCGGCCGACGTCGCGGCGAGGCCAGCGAGCATGTCGCGGCGTTTCATCGTCATTCCTCCCGATGCCGGCACGTTTGGGCCGGCGTGTCACTGGCACCGTCATCGACGCTCGTGAGGGGATGATGGACGATCGCGCCGCGCTTTGCACCCGTGCCGACGCATGCGTCCCCTGCGCGGGGCCGTAGGCGCTGCATCGGCACGGGAATAGCTCAGCCCTTGGGCTTCTGCCCTGGTCGGAAGGCCAGGATCACCGCCGGATCTGTCTCCAGATAGGGCCCTTCGATGAGGTCGATGCAGTAGGGGATCGCCGGCATCACCGCATCGAGGCATTCGGCGATGGCGCGGGGGCGTCCCGGCAGGTTGACGATCAGGCTGCGGCCGCGGATGCCTGCTGTCTGGCGCGACAGGATCGCGGTCGGAACCTTGGCGAGGCTGACCTGCCGCATCAGCTCGCCGAAGCCCGGCATCGGCTTCTCGATCACGTCTTCGGTCGCCTCCGGCGTGACGTCTCGGGGGGCCGGGCCGGTTCCGCCCGTGGTGACGATCAGGCAGCAGCCTTCCGCATCGGCAAGTTCGATGAGCGTCCTGCCGATCAGGTCGCGGTCGTCGGGGATCACGCGGGCGACCGCCGTCCAGGGCGAGATCAACGCCTTTTCGAAATAGGCCCTGATCGCCGGGCCGCCCTCATCCTCATAGATCCCGGCCGAGGCGCGGTCGGAGACCGTGACGATGCCGATCCTGATCGCGGTGTTCATGGGGTTTGCCCTCGGCCTGCGGTTCGGCGGCAGATGTGGCCCATCGTCGTTCCGGGCGCCACCGAATTTTCCGGATGTCAGCGCCGCAGCCGAGCCCTGATCCCGCGCAGGGCCCGGCGCAGTCTCGCCGCTGCTTCGGGCAGGCCGGGCGAGCCGCCGCCGAGCCTGACGAGGACGTTGCCCATGGCGCGGCGCTCGCCCCAGACATAGGTGCCGGCATCGACACCGTCGCCCGCGCCGCTGTCGAAGAAGCCGGGTGGTGTCCCCGTGAAATCGGCCTGCAGCATGGTGATGGTCAGCGCGCGGCCTGGGGAATGGCGCGCCTGCGTTTCGTCATAGGCGATCTTCAGGAAATGCCGCGTGCCGGCGCTCTCGACGAGCAGGCCCATCGCGAGCGGGCGGCCGTCGAGCAGCAGCGTGTCGATCTGCAGCCCGTCGGCGGCGGCGAACTGCGCCGCCAGACTGTCGAAATAGGCCGAGGCCTGCGGCAGGCGGGCGATGGCGGTGCCGGCCTGGCCCTTCCAGCCTTCGGACTCCAGCGCCAGGAAATCTGGCAGGGCGTCGCGGGCGGCGTCGCCCCGCAGGCGCCGGAACATCACCTCGCCATGGCGGCCGATGGCGCGGAACTGCTGCATCCGCTTCTTGTAGCCGGAGCCCAGCGCGCGCCGGAGATAGCGCTCGGCATCGTCGCCGGCCTGCGGCCGCATCACCGGCCGCTGCCAGCGCTCATAGATGCACACCGGGCTGCCCGTGGCGCGACAGGCCTCCGCAAGGGCGTCGAAGCAGGGTCCTTCAAGCGGCAGCAGCGGCAGGGTGAGCGTGCGCGGCAGATCGCTCGCCGAGAGGAGGTGGCGCAGCATCGCCTGGATCACGTCATGGGCCGCGTCGCGGTCGATGACGGGCAGCGAAGAGACCTCGTAGAGTGGCAGGATCGGCGCGGTCAGTACGGCTGCGAAACCCGACAGCCAGTCGCGCCGGCGGCGCAGCACCCAGATGCCGGCGAGACGTTCTGAGCCCAGCGCCTCGCTGAGCCAGGCGCCGAGGATGATGATCGCGTCCTCCGGCACGACGATGCGGGCGGCCACGACGGCGGCGGGCGCCATATGCGGATTGGGTTCGAGCGAACGGGATGCCAGGTCGGCGAAGGCTACGCCGTAGCCGGCGTAATCCACCGGCCGGATGCGCCTGACGAGGATGGCGTGGGTCAAGACCGGTCGCCGGGTCGATGGTCGCGGCGCATCTCGCCGCGCAGCGAGAGCACGAAGGCGATGACCTGCGCCGTGGCGCGGTAGAGCTCCTCGGGAATCTGGTCGTCGAGTTCGACGGCCGACAGGGCCTGCGCGAGCACGGCGTTCTCCTCGATCGCGACGCCGTGCTCGCGGCCGGTCTCGACGATCCGCTGGGCCAGTTCGCCGCGCCCCTTGGCCGTGACGCGCGGCGCGCCCTGCCCGTCATATTCGAGCGCGACCGCGATCTGGCGGGGGGAGGGGCGGTCGGACGGCGTCGTCATGACAGGCGGTCGAGGAACTGGCCGGCGGTCGGCTGGGGGATGCGCGGCTGGCCGGTGTGGATGTCGATCGCGCCCTTTTCGAAACGGGCGTCGATCAGCGCGGCTTCGAGGCCCGGCGATGCTTTGCGCAGGAGCTTGCCGGTTGCCTCGCGCTCGGCCCAGAGCGTGATGCCGACGCTGCGGCCCTGAAGGGTGACCACGCCCTGGAGCGGCCCCATCGGCTCGACGTCGAGCGCGAAGCGCACGCGCCAGAGCGGGCCCGCCACGCCGTCTGCGTCGCGACGCGGCGGCTCCTTCTCGATCTGGAGTGGGAGCATCGCCGCGCCGTTCTGGAAGGCGAGCGGCAGTTCGGTCAGCCAGCGCTGGCCTGCCTGCGCCTCGGCACGGGGGCCTTCCGGCGGCAGCGAGGCGTATTGCGACAGCGTGATGCGGTCGAGCGCGGCGTCGGTCTGCTCCAGCAGCGTCTCGACGATGGCGAGGGGCTTGTCTCCGGGCGACAGCGTCGGCTCCGCGATCGGCTGCGGGATGAGGGCGCCGTCGCGGCGCGGCGGGGCGGGGCGCCCCGGCCGTTCAGCATGGTCCTGCGGCAGCGGGGCTCCGGCGAGCGGAGCGTCCGTGAGAGGCGTGCCGGGCAAAGGGGCGCCTGCCGCCATCGGTCGGGCTGTTTCGCCCGGCGACAGTGCCTGGAGGAGGGGCGCGAGGCCTTCGCGCAGCGCCTGCAGGCTGGCCTTCAGGTCGATGCCCGGCGTCGCGGGGAGGCCTTGCGCCTGACGGGCCTCGAGGAACAGTCCCGAGTTCCGGATCGCCGCCTTCAGCGCCGGCGCGGTGAGGAGCTTGCGCTCGACCGGAAGCGTCTGGCCGAGCACCATGTCCGCCAGCGTCAGGATCGGCTTCGGCAAGGAGATCGAGATCTCGCCCCGTGCCACCGCATTCAGGTTCGCCAACAGGGGGGCGAGGCTATCCTGCCGCGCCAGCGCGGGCCCGAGAGAAGGGCCGGCGAGGGCGCGCGCCGAAGCCGCCGCCGCCGTTGTCGTCTGAGCGCCCGTCGCCGGCGGCGTCACAGGGCCCGACGTGGCGGGGACGCCGGGCGACCCCACAGGCTGCGCCGTCGCGGGGCGCTGAGATGCGGCGCCGGGCCCGAGCGACGGGTGGAGCGACGCCGAGGCGGCGGTGGGCGCGGGCTGACCGACGGAGGGTTGCGCGGATGGGGCGGCCGGGGTCGGGGCCGGTGCGGATGCCACGGGCGGCGCCGCCAGGGGCGGGGTCGCCGCAGGGCTCGCGGCCGCAATCGGCGCGCCGGGTTGGGCCGGTGTGGTGGTGGGAGGACGAACCTCGACCAGCGTCGCCTTCAGGCTCGCACCGGGCTGGTCGGGGGCTTCGAGCCTGAGCACGAGGGTGGCGCCGGGTTGCAGGGCGGGCTGCCTGGCGGCGGGGCCGGCGAGCACCAGCCCGATCGTATCACCGCCGATCTGGGCCGTGGCGGTGCCGTCGCCGGCGAGCGCGATCAGGCGCGCCTCGACCGTCTTGCCCGGCGCAAGCCCGGAGGCGGGCGCGAGCGCCTGCAGCAGCGTGGCCAGGGTCTGGCTCTGGACGAGCGTGGCGAGGTTCATCGGCTCCGGCCGTGAGGGCGACGCAAAAACCCTGACATGAAAGGTTAAGCATTTCCTTGCGGTTGCGGCGTGGCCCTTGAGATCGTCGTGCGGCGGGCGCGCGCCTTGCAGGGGGCGGCTGCGCCTGCGCCGCTGGCGCCGCGGGCCGGGCTGGGGCAGGTTCGATGGCGACAGGGCTCGGCGGAGCCCGAGCCGCACGGCCTGCCAATGGGAGCACCTTCGATGGATTATCGTCAGCTCGGCCGGTCCGGCCTCAAGGTCTCGCCCTTGTGCCTGGGCACGATGATGTTCGGCGGCGCGACCGACGAGGTGGCGTCGCGCGCCATCGTCGACCATGCGCGCGAGGCGGGCGTCAACTTCATCGACACGGCCGACGTCTATACCGAGGGCCGTTCCGAGGAGATCACCGGACGCGCGATCGCGGCCCATCGGCATGACTGGGTTCTGGCGACCAAGCTCGCCAACCCCGCCGGGCCCGGCCCCAACCGGGGCGGGCTGTCGCGCAAATGGGTGCTGGAGGCCTGCGACGAGAGCCTGGCCCGGCTCGGGACCGATTTCATCGACATCTATTATCTGCACAAGGAAGACCACACGACGCCGCTGGCCGAGACCGTGCGCGCCATCGGGCACCTCTTGCAGCAGGGCAAGATCCGCTATTTCGGCGTCTCGAACTATCGCTCCTGGCGCGTCGCCGAGATCTGCCGGCTCTGCGACGATCTCGGCATCGACCGGCCCGTCGTCAGCCAGCCCTATTACAACGCCATGAACCGGATGCCCGAGGTCGAGCATCTGCCGGCCTGCGGCTACTACGGGCTCGGCGTCGCCTCCTATTCGCCGCTGGCGCGCGGCGTGCTGACCGGAAAATACGAGCCCGGCGAGCCGCCGCAGCAGGGCACGCGCGCCGCGCGCGGCGACAAGCGCATCCTGCAGACGGAATGGCGCGAGGAGAGCCTCGTCATCGCCCAGACCATCAAGGCCCATGCCGCCTCGCGCGGGATGACGCCGATCCAGTTCGCCGTCGGCTGGGTCCTGAACAACAAGCTGCTGACGGCGGCGATCGCCGGGCCGCGCACGATGGAGCAGTGGCAGGCCTATCTCGCGGCGCTGGACGTCACCTTCACCGCTGAGGACGAGGCGCTGGTGGATTCGATGGTGCCGGCCGGGCACCCCTCCACGCCGGGCTACAGCGATCCGGCCTATCCGATCGAAGGGCGGCCGGCGCGCACGGGCTGAGTTCCGCCGCCCCGTCGCGCTTCAGTTGCCGGGCAGCACGATCACGGTCGGCTTGGCCGGCAGGCCGGCCTTGGTCACGGTGATCACCGGCTGCTCGCGGCGTTCGACCGGCCAGAACTCCTGCGAGCGCGCCAGGAAGCGGCTCAGCGTGCTCCCGCCGAAGAAATGCATGGGGATCATCACCCGCGCCTGCAGGGATTTCAGCACCTCGACCATGCCTTCCTGGTCGAGCGTATAGCTGCCGTCCACGGGGAACAGCACGACATCGACGCGGCCGAGCGCCCGCAGATGGCCAGGCTCCAGCGGATGATGCAGATGGCCGAGATGGGCGACGCAGAGCTCGCCGATCTCGAAGACGAAGATCGAGTTGCCGTCGAAATCGGTCGACCCCGAATAGGAGCGGATGTTCGTGGGCACGTTGCGCACGCGCATGTCGCCCATGGTGACGTCGTGCTTGGCGGCGCCCGCGCCGGTCGGGTCCCAGCCCGGCAGCAGCTGCTTGATCGCGGGGTCGGGATTGCGCGAGTTATGGGTCGAATGCGCCTTGTTCATCGTCGCGATGTCGGGCGTCACCTGCGGCCGGACATAATCGTTGTAATCGGTCGCGACCTTCACCCCGCCGGGCGTCTCGATCAGGAAAGTGGCGTGGCCGACGAAAGTCAGCCGGACCTCGTCTTTGGCAAGGTTGGCGAGGGACAAATTGGCGCGCTGGATCGGCAGCCGCAGCGACGCCATGTCGGGCCGGCAGCCGGGTTCGTCGGATTGGGCGATGGCGGGGGCGGGCTGGCCGAGGCCCGCGACCAATACAACCACAGCGGCCAGCCCCAGTATCTTCGGTCGCTTCATCGACGGCTCCTGCACCACCCTGTCGGCAAAGCTGAGGCAAAAGCCGCGCCGGGGGAAGCGTGGAGGAGGCGTCTGGCGGCTTCGTGAACGAAGAGCCGAAAGGGCTCTCAGTCCGCAGCGGGTGAGGGCGCGGTCACTATCGCGACACGGGCCTGCGCCAGCCTCTGGTAGAGCCGCTTGCGGCGGAGCAGCGGCAGCCAGTCGTAGAGGAACATCTCGGCCGGGCGCCAGATCACCACCCAGCCGATGATCACGAGGCTTTCCTGCACGACGCGGGCGAAGGGACCCTCTGAACGCTGCGTCAGCACGAAGCTGAGAAAGAGGCAAAACGACAGGCCGGCGAAGCCGATCAGGAAGGCGAGCCGGCCGTCGCGAAACAGCCCGCGCAGGGCGTGGGATTCGGCGCGCGCCTTGGCGGCGAACCAGCCGGTGATGGCGAGCGCGAGATCGGGATGGGGCTTTCCGGGGTCTGCTGCCCCCTGCAGATGGATGACGATCGCGATGTCCGAGGCCTTGGGCAGGTCCTGCGCCCATTCGACGATGTAGCGCTCGGCATCGGCATCGATGTCACCCTCCCGAAAGGGGAAGGGATCGAGCGTGTTGAACAGCTGGGCGCTGTTGGCGAGCCGCAGCTCGATGGTGGCGCGGCCGTGGTCGGGGGTCATCTCGGATCAGCCTCGTGCGGTCGCCTGACCGCATTATTCAGGCGAGGCGCGGCGACGCAACCGCAGGGGGCGGCGCGCGCCGGCCCGGCCGGTGGTTCACCCTCAATGGTAGCGGTTGAAGGAATAGCGTCGGACGATGCGGGCCATTGCTAGCATATCTGCGATCGTTGGTCGCTTGTCGTCTGCATCGGAACCGCCGCGCAGCTTGTCGATCGAATTGATGGCTATGGCGAGAGAGTTATTGGCTGCCTCATCAGCGGCATTGATCGCTGCGTGACCTAACGCGGAACCCAACGCTCCTTTGCTGTCATTTAAAATCGTGCTGATATCTAGGGTGTCAAAGCGTTCGTACGGCTTTTCTGTAATCAGGCCTCTGTAGAGTGCATCAGCCACCTCGACTGGTTGCCCCGTCTCCACAGCAGCCAGAAGCACTGCGATCGGCCAGCTCGGTGGCTGGCCCTTCTCGCCGAGGAATTCGGCCAGCTCCGCATCGCTCATCCGCGCCCGGATGATGCGGTAGACATTGATCAGCCGCTTGACCGCACGCGGGCTCTTGGCGGCGATGGCGCCGATCTCGGGGCTGGCGAGGAAATTGACTTCGGCTTGCGTCAGGCGCACCGTCGCGAGCGCTTGGTCCAGCGAGGGCAAGCCGTTCTCTGCGTCAATTTGGGTGTCGGAGACGGCTTCGGTTTCCGGCGCAGCCTCTCCCGGCGCCTTAGCCGACTTCTCAGCGGCGTCGGTCAGGGCCGCGCCGGCGCGCAGCGTCTTGAGCGGCGCGAGCGGGCTGGCCGCGCCTTCGGGAACCTCGAGATTGCCCTGGAGCAGGTCGCGGACATAGGCGCCATAGGTGCCGCCGCCTGCGCTTCCTGTGCTCTCTGTCGATAGGCGGCGCAGCCAGAACGGCAGCTGAAAGATTTTCTCGAGATAATCGATCGCGCGCTTGCGCCGCTCGGTTTCGGTCTTCTGGCGTGCGGCTTCGCGTTCATCTTTGCTGGCGGAGTCCGGCAGGTCCTCGGGCGTGCTGGCGAATTGCCGTGCCACGGCCTCTTCGACCCAGCGCACATCGACGCCGACAACGACCACGAAGAGCTCGAAGGCGAGTAGAAGGTGGATCGCCTGCAGCACGGCATAGACCTGTTCATGGGTGCAGCGGTCGAGATCGTCGATATAGAGTACGATGCGGTCGGGGACGGCGGTATCGCCCCTCTTGCCGGCGTCACGCTTACGACGCTCGTCCTTGACGACCTCGTCGACTGATTGGAATAGGCGTCTTGCCCGGCTGATTAGGCCGATCTGCGAGTCGAAAACCTTGGTCTCGGGATCGTCTTCCAGAATGTAGCGCAACAGTCGCGGCGGATTGGCCGCGCCGTCGGGATCGACATAGCGGGTGAGCGCGCGCTGGGCGCGTTCCATCGCCTCGCGCCGGGCCTTGGTCTCGGCGGCTGCCTGCTTCAGCTCGGCCTCGCGGGCCAGAACCTTCTTCAGATTTTCCTTGGTGACGGCATCGAGCTTGCCGGCGAAATCGGCTGTGCTTTTCATGATACCGGCGACGATGCGAACCGCCGGCAGCAGCGCGCCCGAGGCCGAGGCGAGGGCACCGAGCCAGCCCCAAAATCCGATCTGGGCTAGGAAACCGGTCGCAACGGTCTTGTCGCTGAGCGTCATCCCCGCGATGGCCAGCGCGACGAACGCAACTGCCATGAACAAGAGCCCAATCCGCCAGCCCCTTGCTGTGACGATCTCGACCACCGTGCCGATCTGCCCGCCGATCGTCTGCACTTGCTTGGCGACATCGACGAAATCGTCGACGCCCTTGGTGACGTCGTCTTGGTAGGCGCGCCTGCCGATCTCGAACAGATCGGGTTTGTGCTTCTCATAGGCGCCGCCGACGGCGTCGACCAGCGTTTGCGAGAGCGCCTTGTTCTCGTCGATCCCGACGGCTTTGACCGCAGCATCGCGGGCCTTCTGGGCTTCGATCAGCGCTTTCTCGCTCTGGTCCAGCGCCTCGCGCGTCGCTGTCAACGTGCTGGTCAGATTGTGGACATGGGTGTTGACGCGCTCGACAAGTTTCGCATGGAGCGCGCCGCCTTGCCGCTTCGAACCGCCTGCGCGCAGTTGGTCGAAGAACTCTGCTGTGAGGCTCGCCCAGAGATTGGCGTCGGCGAAATGCCAAGCGTTGAAGCGAATCTGGACAACGTTCTCAATGAAGCGGGGCACGGCGGGGGCCGCCTCGGCTTCCTTGGTCGAGGCTGAGGCCGTCGCTGTCGCATCGGCGAGCGCCTTGCGGGCCTTTCGCTCCTTTTCGGTAAGGCTCTCGATCTCGCCCTGCAGCCGTTCCATGAAGCTGGACTTGCCCGAGCCCCATTCGCCGAACAGCCCGATCGAGAGCGATGACATGGCATGGTCGAGGCAGATCAGCCGGGCGAAGGCGGTCACATCGGCCTGGATGCCGAGCGGGTCGGCCCCGCTCGCGGAGACATGGTCGGCGTTGAGGTTGACGACGGTGTCTCGTCGAGGTGCCGGTCCCGGTGCGGTCTGGCGCGATGGTGAGGGAACAGGCTCAATCGCGAGATTGCGCCACGCCTCCTCGCTCTCACCACGTTCGCGCGATGTCGAGATGATCGCGGCCAAACGCTCGGGGAATCTTGTCAAATCCACGCCGAAGCTTCGCTGTGCGATGCCGAGTACGTTTTCATTCGCGCCTGCACTATCGGCGAGGGTCAAGGCGGCAGCAATGTGCCGAATGTCGTAGCCGGTTCTCTTGACGGTGAGCGAGGCGATAGCTCTGGCGCGAGCGAGTACAGCACTCGCGTGAGCAGTCAGTGGCATGAATCCGTGAACCGGTACTCGTTTCACGTCGAGATATGGCGCTATGATGGAAGTGATTGAGGCAGAGTTCTGCTCGACAATCCAATTGTGCAACCATCGCGAGGCGGTCTCTACGCCCGGTTGACGCTGGCCTTCGACCAGCAAGGCCCAAAAGAGATCGCGGGCCCCTAATCGTGTCTGGTCGGGCTTTGTTTCTGCGGCGATGGCGGCGGCGAGGTCGATCAAGGCTTTGGCGCCGTCCGAATGCGCCAGCGTGCGAGCCTCGCCAACAGTCGAAGGGGCCGCGACAGAGGACGATTTACCTGAGGCTTGCGAAACGCGTTGGGCACGACGCGGGTCCGAGGCTTTCGTCTTGCCCGAAAGCTTCTTATGCGTGGTCGAGGACGGGGCCGCTGTTGGCGCAAGCGGCGTGCCTCCGGCCATGGCCGCTTCAAACGAACGCTCGTCCCGCGAAGGCAGAGTTCCGCCTCCGGAGAGTTCGCGATGTTCTGCCTGCGACAGAGGCGAGATGGATCCCGGGACACCCGAACGCGTCGTGGATGCCTCGAAAGCCTTGTCAATCGGAGACGAAAAATCGCCGGTCGATGAGCTTTCCCGTTTGCGTGCCGAAGGTTGTCGTAAGCCCGCCATTCTTCTCTCCCAGCCAAGCCGCCAATGGTGGTGGCAGCCATCCGGCAACGCTGACGCAACGGCGTCGCCCATGCAAGCCAGAGTTGTGCGGTTTTGGCCGGGCACCGGGCCGGCACGGTCTTCTGCCGTTGCCATCCACGTCACGCTCGCCTACATACGCGGCGAATTCCCCGAGCTGCGCCGGACGGCGCCGAACCTGTGAGGCAGGGCGCCCATGTCCCGTCAGTTCATCTACCATATGCGCGGCCTGTCGAAGACCTATCCGGGCGGCAAGCAGGTTCTCAAGGACATCCACCTGTCCTTCTATCCGGACGCCAAGATCGGCGTGCTCGGGGTCAACGGCGCGGGCAAGTCCACGCTGCTCAAGATCATGGCCGGCTTCGACAAAGAGTGGACCGGCGAGGCCTGGGTCGCCGAGGGCGCGCGCGTCGGCTACCTGCCGCAGGAGCCCAAGCTCGACGAGACGCTGAACGTCCGCGACAACGTGATGCTCGGCGTCGCGCCGCAGAAGGCCGTGCTCGACCGCTACAACGAGCTCGCGATGAACTATTCCGACGAGACCGCGGACGAGATGACGGCTCTGCAGGACGAGATCGAGGCCAAGGGCCTCTGGGATCTCGATTCCAAGGTCGACCAGGCGATGGACGCGCTGCGCTGCCCGCCCGATGACTGGGAGGTCGCCAAGCTGTCGGGCGGCGAGCGCCGCCGCGTCGCGCTCTGCAAGCTGCTGCTGGAGCAGCCGGAGCTGCTGCTCCTCGACGAGCCGACCAACCATTTGGACGCCGAGACCACCGCCTGGCTCGAAGGCCATCTGCGGACCTATCCGGGCGCGATCCTGATCGTGACCCATGATCGCTACTTCCTCGACAACGTCACGAGCTGGATTCTCGAGCTCGATCGCGGCCAGGGCATTCCCTATGAGGGCAACTACTCGGCCTGGTCGGTGCAGAAGCAGAAGCGCCTCGCGCAGGAGGGCCGCGAGGACGTCGCCCGGCAGAAGACGCTGGAGCGCGAGCAGGAATGGGTTCTCGCCTCGCCCAAGGCGCGCCAAGCCAAGAGCAAGGCGCGTATCCAGCGCTATGACGAGCTCGTCCAGAAGGCCAACAACAAGGGGCCGGACACCGCGCAGATCGTCATCCCGATCGCCGAGCGACTGGGCAACAACGTCGTCGATTTCGAGAATCTGTCGAAGGGTTTCCAGGACAAGCTGCTGATCGACGGGCTCTCGTTCAAGCTGCCGCCGGGCGGCATCGTTGGCGTGATCGGCCCCAACGGCGCCGGCAAGACCACGCTGTTCCGGATGATCACCGGCCAGGACAAGCCCGATTCCGGCACAATCAAGATCGGCGAGAGCGTCACGCTCGGCTATGTCGACCAGAGCCGCGACTCGCTCGACGACAAGAAGAACGTCTGGGAGGAGATCTCCGGCGGCAACGACATCCTCTATCTCGGCAAGCGCGAGATCAACTCACGCGCCTATTGCTCGACCTTCAACTTC
>NNBT01000695.1_pt1 | contig 91300 bp, 100 predicted proteins | sample 1173831 | NCBI WGS metagenome assembly NNBT01 (sample SAMN07173936, study PRJNA388173) | plant metagenome | isolation source: symbiotic tissue sample KVJ10 | place: Norway: Troms, Kvaloya island | reverse complement strand
ATTCTAAACATTTTGTTACCTCGGAAGAAAAATTTGATAATGATTTGCTCAAATCTAGAATTGCACATATACTTTTTTCCATTAAGGTAGATAATCCCTGTCTCGAAATTATTGCTCAAAGGGAATCCTAACTTTTTTTGGGTCAAAAAAGAGAGTCTTGCAACTTGTGACTCAAACTCATCTTGACTTTTTAAGTGTTAATACGCTCTAAAAAGTATAATTTTCCTTTTATTACGGAGAAAATAATTTAGCGATCGCTTGTTTTTTACCGGATCTGACAAAACCGCATAGCTCCCCCTCACGATTTACCTGCATGGCAAACAGTATATTCATATTTCCGACGCTGGGAGCGTAAAGGGGTATGGCAAAAAATTCATACGGTATTGCGATCGCAACTGCGTAAAATTGAAGGACGAGACGTAGAACCATCTGCTGGAATTATAGACTCTCAAACGGTTAAAACAACTGAAAAAGGAGGGATTGATGGTTATGATGCCGGAAAAAAGATTAATGGTCGTAAACGCCATATTCTTGTCGATACGATGGGTTTGCTTTTAATCGTTGTTGTACATGCTGCTTCAATTCAAGACCGTGACGGAGCAAAGCTTGTACTAAATAAAATTCGATATTCTTTCCCCAAATTACATTTAATTTGGGCGGATGCTGGATATGCAGGAAAACTAGTCGATTGGGTCAGATATTTTATTGGTTGTGTAATCGAGATCGTCAAACGCTCTGATGACGCTTCAGGTTTTAAAGTATTACCTCGACGTTGGGTTGTAGAGCGTACACTTGCATGGCTTGGTCGCTATCGTCGTCTAAGTAAAGATTACGAATATCATCCTCAAACAAGCGAAACCATGATATACGCTGCTATGACGCATCTAATGTTACGTCGATTAGCCCGCAATCATGTTGCTCAACTGCTTAAGATTTATTTTATAAACACCCTCTAAGCATGAAAAAATACAGGTCAAAAAGAAATAGCAATGAGCTACGAACAAATAAAAGACCTGCCACCACCAGAATTTAAACGGTTATGTGGAGTACATATTGCCACGTTCCGGAGGATGGTGGAAGTCCTAAAGCCGGGACTGGTGAGAACTGGGAAGAAAGGGGGTCAGCCAAAGTTAAGTGTGGATGGTGCTGATTTACCCTCCCATGAACGCCATCATAATCGCCAGTTAGCTCAATTACGTGTTGTTGGTGAACACATCAACCGTCGATTGAAGATTTTTCGTATTCTTAAAGAAGAGTATCGTAATCGCAGAAAACGTTTTGGTTTACGTTGCAATTTGATTGCTGGGCTTCTCAATTATGAACTTGCCCTGTTTTCTTGATTCGTGCAAGAGGTCTATTCAAGTACCACACCAGTTGGCTGGGGTAAAAGAGAAGATGCTATTGAGCAAGCACTAACTAATTGGAAACGTGATCGCGCTTGGCAGGATATTCAGAACTTCATCAAAATCAAAGTTTATGCCCGTAAGTTGGGTGTTTAGTTACCACCTGTCAGGCTTTCAGAGCAAAAGCGAGTTTGGGGAACCTGCTCTAAAGATGGAGTGATTCGCATCAATTGGCAGTTAATTGATGCGCCTTTGTCAGTCTTGGAGTACGTAGTAGCCTATGAGATTGTTCACTTGCTGCACCGCAATTATGGTAATGGTTTTTGGGAAGCTCTCTCATGCGTCATGCCGGGCTGGAGGACACGGAAGGGTCAATAACTGGAATCTTGGGAAGTATGAATGTGAGTGAGGCTAGAGCGATCGCTTGTATGACGATCAGTCAGGGTGCAGGGGACAAGGACGCACTGGACAATGTGTTGGTGCAATCTCGAACAGCTCCTTATATTGATATAGTGAAACACTATATTGTTTTGCAAAAGCCTGCAACACCTGATCTGTATAGGCGCGGATCTTGCCAGCCGTTAGCCCAAAACAGTGAATTGGTTCCAAGCGACAAATAGGCTTTTGCCCTAGCCAGAGTTCTGCCGACATAGCATGTAATGGTTTATCCCCTGGTTCTTTATACAAATACAGTATTGCAAAATATGTTGCTGGTGGTTCGACTGCGATTGCATCAATTTGTGCCGAATCATCTTTACTTTTGTTGCGGTAAAACGAACGGCGATTGTGACAAACCTTCGGATTCCAGCAGCTATCACCTTCTGGCCCATGCAGCACCTTAGCCTTAGCTGCGGGTAGTTTGGCGCATAGCTGACATTTAGGATCTAACGGCTTGGGCATCGTTTAGTCTTTTGATTCCTCCGTAACATACTTCCACACCTATAGCGCGGCTTGGGTATGCGAGTGTGTCATTTTTTGTTGTATCTACTAAAATCTGGTTGCGGATAAAATTGTTCTATACGTTTTTCTACTGTCTTACGTAGTTTTTCTTGACAAATAGGACAGTTCGTAAACATATTGGAAGCATCTGAACAACTAATTGTTTGACCACATAAACTTAATACATGAGCTTGTTCATGCCCTAATTCTGGTACAAAGTGAATAATTTTTTCAGAATTAGACATAGTTTGTATTTCCTTAATTCAAGGTACCACTCTAGCCGATGAACATCCTCTACTGTTCTGCCTCCTCACCGATTGCCCGATAATAAGCAGCGATCGCAGCTTGTTGTTCGCCACGAAGTGTATATCGCCGAAAAGCTCTGTCACTATGATGCCCAGTGAGTTTGCGGGCATGAGTTGGGTCAAGACCTAGTAATATTAAATCCGTAGCATAGGTATGTCGAAAGGAGTGAGGATGCAAATCTTCAATTTGAGCTAATTCACCGATTTTTTCTACAGCGAAGTAAATACCGTAATAACTCAAGCGTTCACCTTTGTATGAAGCATGGTGTGAAATCATCAGTGGGGAGTCGCTGGTCAAAATCTCTCCTTGCTGGTGGCGCAATTGTAAATACTCTGCCAAAACTTCACGGCTCTCTTTTCGCAGTGGAACTAAGCGTGGTTCATTGGTTTTAGTGTCTGGTAAAAACAGCAGCTTGCCATCAAATGAACCAACATTTAGCTGCACAACTTCCCCAGCCCGGAGTCCATGACTGAGAATGTGAAGGAGTGCTGTATCGCGTTGCTTTGTTTCTCCCAACAATTCCAACGCTGACCAAACCTGTTCCATCTGTTCTGGGGTTAAACTCTGGGCTGGTGGCAGAGGTACTTTTTCCAGTTTAATCCCCAGTGTAGGATTAATAGCAATAATTTCAGGATATGTGTAACACATCCATTTGAAAAAGCTTTTGAGTGCGGCAATTCCCGCATTGATGCTGCTTTTGGAAAGCGGTTTACCTGCATCAGTCCGTATTTCATCACGGAGATATTCTTTATATAGCGCAAGGTGACGTGGACGCAGTTCATGATAATGTAACTCACTCCAAGCCAAAAACCTTTTGAGTTCGCGTTCGTAGAGTTTGCGGCTGTTGAGTGCGAGATTGTTGCTGCGTAAAAATTCCAGAACTTTTACCCACCGAATATCGGTTGGTGGTCTTCTAGTTTCTCCTCGCTGTGTGAAATGTAGAGCTTCACGATCAAGGGGAATGAGTTTGATCTCAGGTAAAGAATCTGCGCTGTAGTTCATCCAGTTTTGTGTAAATTATTAAGTATTAAGTATTAAGTATAATCCTGTATTGATTTGAGACTACTCATCTGGTGGTGAGGTAGTCATAACTTCTACGACAGTACGATCGTGACCGCTTAGTGCCTGCTCCCATGTAGAATAACGCTGCATTCTCCCGTGATGAGGTCCGCCTAAAACCATCGTTTCAAAAAGCAACGGGGGATCTCCAAAAGTGAGATCGAATCCCGAAAAACTAGTTGATACTTTGGCATCCCCAACTATAGTTTCGGCAACTAGATGTTTGAGTGAATCTTGTACTGAGTGTAAATAATTTCGCCACTCTGACAATGAATTAACAGCAACAGGGGTATGTCCTACTAGTTTGTAATAAAGCATGATTGACAACTTATGGCTATCACAACAAAATTTTACCCGATTTTATACAAAGTAAAGTAATCCTTTTGCTACCTCATAGCTCTCTATTAACTAATATATGCTCAATCGGAATAGTGGCAAAGATTCTGCATTTCGCATCATGTTTATTCCACAGCAAATCCCGATAGTTGACGCATTTTTGGAGTATGGAAACCGATGACAATATCTTGTTTATCTATACCCATTTCCATTAATTCTAAAGCAATATCCGCTTCCGTTGTATTTTGTTGAATCCAAATCTTATTGTTTTTGATATCTAAATGCATTATTGGCCCATAAATCCGCTTTTGATTATTCCATCCAATACTAATAATTTGATAATGGTCATGTTCTGTATCAAAAATCTGTTCGACTTCTACATCTCCGTAACTAGGCTTGTACTGAAGATATTTAGTTAACAGTTGCCTAACTTTTGTTCGGTATTCATTTAATTTTTCCATTGTTCTATTGACTCAGTTTCCAGATTGTAAATAATTAGCTTTAATTTGTTTTCATTAACTACAGTTTGAATAAAAGACAAGTTAAAAAAGTCGTTATAAGTTACTAATGGTACAGCTAAATATAAGGTTCTATTTGGCTCCTCAACACGCAATGCTGTACGGTAATTAATAAATTGTCCTAGCGCCATGTGAAATTCAGAAATTTTTGAGGCACTCACAAAATTTTTGATTTCAACTGCTATTTTTTCTCCTGCTTTTTCGGCAGCTAGAAGTCGCTCTGCACCTAAATCAATTTGAACATCAACCCCGCCACACCTAATATTGAGCGGATCATCTGTAATTATCCAACCCTCTTTTTCTAATGCAGACCTCACAATATTGTGGAATAAATCACGAGCCATAGTTTTAAGGAAGTCGCAAGTCGCAAGTCGCAAGTCGCAGGTCGCAAGTAATTGTCTTGTTATTAAAGCTATGAAAATATATTTATTCTTTATTCGGAGTTAAACTATTAATTCTCGCTTGCTGCTTCCATCCTCCTGCCGTTGGATTTGCTGCCATTCAATCTCTCTTTAATTTTGCGAGTAGAAGCAATGAGTATCCTCACTATTTCCTTAGTTTCTTGAAGCAACGAATCAAATTTACCTTTTTCAACAACTTCAGATTCAATTAAAATTTCCAACCAGTACTCAGTTTCGCGCGCTTCCTTAAGAGCTATTTCCATTTTGTGCAAGAAGTCTTTATCAGACTGAGCCGAACGAGATTCGTGTACATTAGCACCAATACTGGTACCAGAACGTAACATTTGCTTAGAAAGGGTACGGCAAACACCCGGTTTTTCATCAAGAAAGCTACAAGCTTTGATAATTCTAATTGCAAAAGCTTTTGTTCTGTCAGTGATACTAATGCTTTTGTCTTCATTTCCACTCACTGCTTTTACCTTTTTTACTTCTGTTTACCATACTCAGTACTTCTACACTCGGTAAATTGCCCCGTCCCTTGTGCGCGGTCTTTCAACTCAGCACTCAGCACTCAGCACTCAGCACTCTTCATTCTTACTTGCGACTTGCGACCTCCGACTTGCGACTTCAACCATCATACCCGATCGCGGTTGAATACAAAATAAGATACCCTTATCTTTTATCCGATATAATCTACGATTAAAACCACTTTCCTTGATATACAACACTTTCACCAACATGCGATCGCGGAGGGTGCATGTTGGCAACGGAATAGACACTATTACGCTGCCGATGAATTTTGCTTGTCTTTGGTATCGCCTTTGATGCGTAATCCAAGCGATAACCATTTACAGGGTGCTAACTTTCAGTTATAGTTAGCCGTAACTTATTATAGGCACAATGCAACTATAACTTTGACTTGGTGCAAAGATAGTTTACAAAAGTTGCTCAGGCGGTTGCATATTATCGTTTTAACGAAGTATTGAGGTATTGCTGCACAAGAATGCATTCAGGAAAACTTTTCTCCCTTACCTTTTCTCCCTTACTTCGTGCCTGTTCCTCAATCTCTGACCCAATAGGGGAGAATGTAGATTAAAGAAAAGTGGATTGGAATATTACACAAGCCCCTAACTTTCAAGCAGGGGAAAATCTACAATTTCCCCTCTAAGATCAACAATAAATCTACAATCTACAAGACGCTCCTACGTCGCTCTAAGCGTTCGCGCAGCGTCTCGTAGAGAAGCCATGCCGCAGGCTTTACGCTACGCTATCGGCAATCTGCAATTCGTTGACATTCGGATCGTGGATAATTGCAACCGCCTTGATGGTCAACTGTCTGGGAATACAAATTGCCTGCTTTAAATTAACTACAGAAATCATCCACCCGAATATCCCGCCAGACATCAGAAACCTGCCAGCCGGAATTGCCCACAGATTGTACTGGAGGATTGTCAAGGAATGGAACATAGTCAGGAACTCTAGGCTCTGAAATCGCTACTGGTTTCTCCTCAACCTCAACCACAGGGGCTGGAGAATTGACAGTATTAGCTTCAAGAAGTTGGTCTTCTGCTTCTTCGATTAACTTCATTTGCCTCAGGGTAAGCTTGTCGGATTTTTTGATGATTTTCTTAGTATGTATCTCATTAGAAGTATTCATTGGCTGTTCTCTCGAAGGTATTGGCTTAAAATTTGTCTGGGTAAAGTTGGGAGAAGTTAGGTATTAATAATTGCACGGAATAAACACTCTACTGCAAAACTATGGAAAATACGAGTCCCTTGCTGAAGAATTTACCAATTGAGTACAAATTTCTTTTTCGTGCAGATGCCCCAACATAATCTGTTGCACAGATGCAAGCATTAAGCGATCGCTTCTTCATCATGACTGTAGGTCAAGATTATTTTGCGTTTTTGACTCCTAATAAGCAGATAATGGATGGTTAAGAGTTCTCGCTGTGGAGGAACAGCGTTGAGAAACTTATCAGGTGATAAAGGCACAATCTTAGTAGTAGATGACGAAGCCAGCATCCGCCGAATTTTACAGACGCGGTTAGAAATGATTGGCTACAGCGTAGTTACAGCTAGTGATGGTGAAGAAGCTTTGTCAGCTTTTCGCTTGTTGACCCCTGATTTAATAGTTCTAGATGTAATGATGCCAAAGCTGGATGGCTACGGTGTCTGTCAAGAATTACGGAAACAATCAGACGTACCAATTATCATGCTTACAGCCTTGGCAGATGTAGCAGACCGAATCACTGGGCTGGAACTCGGTGCTGATGACTACATGACGAAACCTTTTTCACCCAAAGAACTAGAAGCTCGAATTGCCTGTGTACTAAAACGGCGCTCCCACAAAACCAGTATCAATACTATTCCTAACTCTGGGATAATTCATGCAGGCGACCTGAAAATCGATACAAGTAAGCGGCAAGTCCATAAAAATGAGCAACGCATTCGGTTGACAGGTGTGGAGTTTAGCTTATTAGAGTTGTTAGTTAATCATTCGGGAAAAATTTTTTCAAGGGTCGAAATATTACAGCAATTGTGGGGCTTTGTACCAGAGATGAATACAGACACCCGTGTGGTAGATGTGCATATTTCACGATTGCGAACAAAGGTAGAATCCGACCCCAACGATCCAGAATTTATTATCACAGCAAGAGGTAATGGTTATTTTTTCCCACGAATTATTGATTCAGAACACGATTGAAGAAGAAATTATCAGTCAAAATGTTGAAAATTTTAGAAACAACACCAAATCGACTTGTCATCAAGTCAGAAAGAAGAAAATTTGATATCAAGATAAGAGTTCTTTTTATTTATGTTGCTATTTACTTTTTATTAATCTCTACATTCAAAAAATGGACAATATTTGGTCTGAGTCAGAAAGCAGTGGAATCAATATATCAGCTCATAGCTTATCCTCCGCTTTATTATTTTAGTTCCATAGCACTAATTATCTGTGTGTGCTTTCTATTCGCTATGACGATTGTAGACTTTCATCTCCCAGTTAGAACTATTATCTTTGGAAAAGGGGAAAGGGAACTGGGTTTGGGATTTAAACCCTTTCCCCCCGCCCCTTATCCCCAGAGGGGGCCCCACCTTCCCCTTTACCCCGCAAAGTTTCCTTGGCGAACTACTAGTGCCGCTGATTCTATAATTGGAATAGCGAATGCGATCGCAATTTGCATTGATGAATCGGATGCAAGTTGCGATTTCAGAGACCTTGCAATCCGAACCATTTTCTATTCTGTCTGCTTAGAGTGATAGAGTGCTAATTACAATCAAACAACCACAAAATTGTTTTTGCTTAGTGATAACCCCGCAGAGAGTTGTGCAAATTGTACCTGAGTAAAGACGTTGGCACTGCCATCTTGATCAAAGAACAATGCACCTGTAACATCGTTGTAAATAAATCGCTGAGTGCTAGTGGATGCAGATGCTCCAATAGTAAACTGATTAGCTGAAAGTGAACCTGGTGATAACCCGCCACCAAAGCCAGCAACCGATACCCGAATCAGTTCATTAGTAGTGTTGAAGTCATAAACTCTATCAATGCCTTCATTGAAACTATTGAAAGCAAAGGTATCAGTATCAGCTCCTCCAATTAGGCTATCATTACCGTTGCCACCTCTGAGGGTATCATTGCCACCACCACCATTGAGAGTATCATTCCCATTGCCCCCTATAATCAAATCATTGTAAAATGTAGCGAAGATATCTAATCGCTCGATATTCTTGTAGCTAACCTGATTTGTACCAGCCGTAATTGATCCTTCGTTAGTGATAGCATTGAATGTCGAAGTGATTCCCTTGCCCTGGGAATCACCGCTATTATTGACAATCAACAAATCGTCACCTGCGCCCCCATCTATTGTGTCATTGCCACTAATAACCTCAACCGCATAAGATTCACGGCTCCCGACATAGAAAGTATAGTTTCCTGTTATCGTATCGTTGCCATTGCTCCCCACAATATTGTCATTGGACTCTGTAGCTGCGATCTCTAATCGTTCGATATTCTTGTAGCTAACCCGATTCGTGCCTGCGGTAATTGATCCTTCGTTAGTGATAGCATTGAATGTTGAAGTGATTCCCTCGCTAGCACCGAACCTCAACAAATCGTCACCTTTGCCCCCATCTACAGTATCATTGCCACTTCGCGTAGTGAGCGTATCGTTGCCACTGCTCCCCACAATCAAGTCATCGTATTGTGTATCTGTAATATCTAATCGCTCGATATTCTTATAGCTAACCCGATTCGTGCCTGCGGTAATTGATCCTTCGTTAGTGATAGCATTGAATGTTGAAGTGATTCCCTCGCTAGCACCGAACCTCAACAAATCGTCACCTTTGCCCCCATCTACAGTATCATTGCCACTCTTGCCCGGATCGAGCGTATCATTCCCGTTGTTCCCTACAATATTGTCATTATAGAGTCCACCTTTGATATCTAATCGCTCGATATTCTTGTAGTTAACCCGACTCGTGCCTGCCGTAATTGAGGCAATGTTAGTGGTAGGATTGAATGCTGTTGTAATTCCCCCGTTAGCATTGCTGTGATCGACGATCAACACATCGTCACCTATTCCCCCATCTGTTGAAGTAATTCCCGCAGTATCATACCTGCCATTGACGATCAACACATCGTCACCTATTCCCCCATTTACAGTATCATTGCCACTATTGCTTGCGATAAGCGTATCGTTGCCGTTGCTCCCCACAAGATTGTCATCGTAGTCTGTACCCGAGATATCTAATCGTTCGATATTTTTGTAGCTAATCCGATTTGTCCCCGCCGTAATTAAGCCAATGTTAGTAGTAGGATTGAATGTCGTTATGACCGCCTCTGTACCATAGTAATAATCGGTGTTATAGGACAACAAATCGTCACCTTTACCTCCATCTATCGTACTATTGCCACTGTAGTTATTGGAAAACGTATCGTTGCCGTCACCACCATTGAGCAGGTTATTGCCTTTTAAAAAGTTAGCAATCAAGTAATCATCACCAGCGCCACCGTTGAGGGTGTTGTTGCCAAAGACGTAAGAGGTGTCCCCGTTGCCGCGGGTATCTTGATAACCTGAGGCAAAGAGAGTATCGTTGCCATCATCCCCAGAGAGGAGCTGATTGCCTCCTAAAAAATCAACATCTGAAGAACCAACACTCAAGTTATCGTTGCCAGTCCCACCAAGAAGGGTGTCATTTTCCCTACCACCCCTCAACAGGTCATTGCCCGCACCACCCCTCAACAGGTCATTACCAGTTCCACCGTCGAGATCATCATTGCCTTCACCACCGTTGAGAGTATCATTGCCTTCACCACTGTAGAGTGAGTTATTCCCTTTACCACCGTCGAGGGAGTCATCCCCTTCACCACCGTTGAGAGTGTCATTGCCTGCACCACCAATGAGAGTATCATTTCCTGTACCACCTCGTAGCAGATCGTTGCCACTTTTGCCATCGATTTTGTCATTCCCGGACTGACCATTAACAACATCATCTGAATCGTCTAAACCCGTAATATTGTTGTTGAGGTCATTGAGAAAGGTAACAGTGTTCTTGATACCCAGGCTAGTATCAGTGGAGTTGGCATCAAGGACATTAAAGCTGTCAGTGATAGTAGTTTGCCCATCAAATAGGATATTACCTATAGCTGGTGTTGTACCAGAAGCTCTTAGGTTCTCCAAGTTTTCTAATTTGAAGTCTTTGAGGATAACTTTTGCACCAGGTATCCCTTCAAAGGTAATTTCCAGATTGTTACCATTTTGGGTCAGCAGCAGATTTCGGGCAATCAAGCTAGTACCCTGGAATTTGATGGTATCTACTTCGGCAATGATTCCTGCTGTCGGGGTTGTTCCTTTACCGATGCCACCAAAATCGCTGATGGTATCAGTACCATCGTCCAAGTTATAAATAAATTTATCCTTGCCACCGCCACCAGTCAGAGTGTCGTTGCCATAATTAGGTGTGATAGTATCGTTACCTGCTTTCCCATTAATCGTATCTGCGCTGTTAGTGCCCAATAGGGTATCATTTCCGTTGGTTCCAATGATATTTGCCATAGCTCTTTCTATCTGAATTTTTCGATTAAATTAAGTTATCAAGTTGCAGCTAGTGCTGTTTAAGCACACAAAAATTTGTCAAATCTCGATGTTTTGATATTCTTTCTTATCACCCTTAAGGGTTATGAATTTTTATTTGAAAATTTCCCCTTGATTGGCTTTTAGGTAGCAACTTATCAATTATCTGCGACTATCTAAGTCTTAGGCACTGTACAAATTCATGAACGTGTGCATTCACAAAAACAACTAGTTTCAGAAACCTTAGACATCACTGAAAAAGAGTATAAAAATCAAGCTTGAATGCCAGAAAACCACAGCCCACAGTTTAGTTGGTTTGTCAATGCGTAAGCCTCAATAGCTTGAAAATAGGGAATACTTTACAGAGCAGAGAATAAGGAATCTTTATGTCCTCGTTGTGGGTTATTACTCGTGGATGTTTAGCTTGAATATAGGAAATATCTAAATAACCCGATAATAACTATAGGAATCATATTTGATTTCTGAAAAAATCTTAGTAGTCTTGTAGGGTGTGTTACGGCTTTTGTAACGCACCATCCGAAGGTTTTGGTGCGTTAGCCTACGGCATAACACACCCTACGTATATTTCAAAAATTAAATACTAGTCCTATAGATAACGGATATTTACTGAAATGTCTATATTTCTGGAAAATCTTTTCATAACCTTCATATTATTTATTGCTAAATTTATAGCAATTTCTAGTCTGGTGAGGTAATAACAATGAGTAAACCAAGCACGGATATTATTTAGAGAGACTTTACTAAAGGCGCTTTCAATAGCTATAGCTAAGTCTGGATAATTTCTGGAACCAAGAGAACGAAGTATACTCTTAATTTTTGACTAACAATTTTCAAGCTTGTGAAAAATCAGGAGAATATGGTGGTAAATAAATTAGTTTAGCTCCGGCTGCTTTAATTAAAGCCTCAATTTCTTGACCTTTATGGCTCGAACAGTTATCCATGATTACACAAGCACCTTTCCAAAGTTTTGGAACTAGTAGTGTACCAACCCAAAATTGCTACGTGGAGGTAAGCAAGGGAGCAGGGGAGCAGGGGAGAAACTTGCAGTAGTAAGTCTTTTCCCCCTGCCCCTCTGCTCCTCCGCTCCTCTGCTGACCACCTTTGCATTGTTCCCTTGGCAGATGGCAGACTACTAGCTTGTGGGAAATAAATGCTTCAAATGTCAATGTGGTTCAGTTAAGAAAGTTCCTCTGTGAAGGCAAAGGAATAGTTACGAAAAAGCAGGCTGATCTAAACTGTATTGGTTTATCGCCCAGAGGCTCAGGAAATTAGTACAATTTTTGGATACTGGAGTTTTCAGCAGGAAAAAGCATTTGAGCCTAAGTCTACCTATAGTACCAAGCCGGAAACTGAAGATTACGATCCTAACAGTAGGTTCAAGAGGAGATTTGCAACCATACTGCGCTTTGGCTATTGGCTTGAAGCGTGCGGGGCATAAAGTAACGATTGCAACGCATGAGAACTTTGAACCATTTGTGAGGAAGTTCGATTTAAAGTTTGCGCCAATCGCTGGCAATATGCAAGAGTTTCTGCAATCGAAACAAGGGCAGCGATTGATTGCGGGAGAAAAGTTGAAAAAAGAAGAGGCAGATAAGCTTTTGCTTCAACAGTTGCAGTCTGCTTGGGTAGCGTGTCAGGGAAGTGAGGTGATTATCTACACGCCGCTAGCTATTTTTGGATATCATATCGCAGAGAAATTAGGCGTACCTTGCTTTTTTGCATCAGTTCTACCGTTGACTCCTACAGGGATGTTTGGGTTTTTGAGATTTGCTCAAATAACTAAAAACCCGCTAAAGAAATTAATCAACTATGGCAGCTACTTACTAGTAGAGTTTTTGCACTGGCAAAGATATCGTCCACTGCTCAATCACTTCAGAACAGAAACATTGAAATTGCCACCCTTGCCATATTTGGGCAGACGCTTCAGACGGAAGACTCCAGCAAATGTATCACGAATCCCTGTATTGTACGGGTTCACTTCGCACGTCATCCCAAGACCCCGTGACTGGCCTGCATGGGTGTATGTAACTGGTTTTTGGTTTATTGACCAAGCCTCCGAATACGAGCCACCCCTGGAACTAGAGGATTTTCTTGGGCGAAAGCAATTACCTTTGTGTTTTGGATTTGGGAGCATGACGATGCCCAATCCAGAATACCTCACACACTACATCGTGGAAGCTTTAAAGAAAACACATCAAGGCGGGATTATATTGTCAGGCTGGGGCGACGTTGGAAGAACGGTGAATATAAAAGATTCGCTACGAGTGTTTGTGATCAAGGAAGTTCCGCATGATTGGTTATTTCCTCAAGTGCCAGCAGTAGTACATCACGGAGGAGCTAGTACAACGGCAGCAGTGTTACGTGCGGGGACACCATCAATTACTGTACCCTTTTTTGCAGATCAGCCGATTTGGGGTGAAAAGCTAACTCGGTTGGGAGTCAGCCCTGCGCCGATACCGTACAAGAAAGTGTCAGATAAAACTTTAGCAGCAGCAATTGAAGTAGTTCTGGGTGATGAGGTGATGCGGTGTAAAGCCCAGGAGTTAGGCCAGAAGATTAGAGATGAAGATGGTGTGGCGAATGCTGTTGAAGCATTCCATCGGCATTTGGGGTTGATTGGGTGAGAAATCCCACACAATTAAAATACATCATCACACCCACAACAGCAGTAAATGTCCCAGGTTAAAGTTGATACCGTACTCTGTGTCAACGGCAGTGTCCTAATGGTTTTTTACACGCCAGGGCATTGCTGGCAGTTTCGGATTATCAGCCGGACAGGTGGCATATTCGGGGAACAAAAGATTTTTTACACGGCGGAGGCAGCACTGAGAACTGGGTTAGAGTGGTTGCGGGATGAACGGTGATGAGTGCGTATATGCGATCTCAAGGTCAGCATTAATGGCAAGAGACAATCGTTTTTTATGAAGGTGAATTTGCTCAAAATTTACCCTCATGCGATCGCACCTCAAGAATAATTTCGAGTCAACTTGAGTAAGATGGCTTCAAGACTTTGTAGTGCTGCGTTTGTAGTGCGTTGATTTTCGTCAAAATTACGTTGATGTTGCTCAAAATTGCGCTGATGTTCTTCATGACTGTCGCGTAATTCAAGCAGTACATCGTCTAAAATTGCGCTACGACTTAGCACACGGTCAACGTTGCTAGTCAGTTCTCGCATTTCCCGTTTTAGCTCATCAAGTTGGATCTGGGAGTTAGCTTGTCTAAGTGCTAGGTTATCTAACTGCACTTGAGTATTGGATTGTCTCTCGGCTAGCCCCAATACTATCTGTTCAAGTCGGTCTAGTCTGCTAGGGAAATACTCAGGCGTGTCGGTCATATTACTTTCATTAATCCTCTACTAGGGATTATATAAAGTTGTGACATAGAATTGCACGTTATTTTAGCAACAGTCTCCAGTCTGAACAGCCTTTTACTACTAGACTACTAGTTTTGCTCAGGGCAAAAAGCATAAGATGACATCTATAAGTTGTGTTTTCTCAATTGTAATCGTTGCCATTAGGAGCCGACAGTTGAATCACCTCAGTAAAACGTGAATACTTAACCGCATCGGTAGGGGGATAATCTGCTGACACTGCAATTAACCCAATTTTTATATCCTTGAAATAAATCACACCCCCAATACGCCCTTCAAGAAAGAAAGCTCCATGAAATAAATGATATGGAGCGATGTAGATTAGCAAAAAGTCACTAATCTTTATTGCCCTATCAAACATCTGCTGACAAGTTTTTTGGAGGACAGCATCTAGATATTCATTATAGGCAGGCTCACCCATGTTAGTGAATTCCGGCAGATCCGCAAAATGATCCATATAAAATAGCCAGATATCGGACAAGTCTGCGTCATTAGTGAGTTTTTGCTTAAGTTCTTGCAATCGGTCGATATTCATATTGTGGATATTGAGGAGATGAGATAAACAGACAGTTAAAAAGTTATCAATAGTCAACTCTCTACGATTTTTGAGTTTAGATAGCCAAAGCACAGTTTGAGCCACGCTTGCTGAAAAACCGCAGCATCAGGCTACTGGGCATTTCCTTGTCCAACGGTTGCTGCTTGTGTGGTGTGCCAATTAGAAGCCAGAGAGCGGATTTTTTGAAGTTCCGATGGAGAGAGGCGCTCCAAGTTACGCAGTATTTGAGTCATACGTGGCTGGTCTTTTAGCGAGTCATAATGACGAGCCAGAAAGTCCCAATAAAAAAAGTTGAAAGGACAAGCATTATCCGTACTGCGCTGGCGATGGTTATAAGCACAATTTTTACAATAGTCGCTCATGTTGTTGATGTAGTTAGCAGAAGCAGCATAAGGCTTAGATGCAATCATCCCACCATCAGCAAACTGCCCCATGCCAATAACATTAGTCTGCATTACCCAATCGTAACCATCAATAAAGGCGGCATGAAACCAGTCCTTAAGTTCTTGGGGGGAGATACCTGCTATCATTGCAAAGTTGTTCAACACCATCAACCGTTGAATATGATGAGCATAACCGATTTGTTTGACCTGAGTTAGAATCTGGTGCAGACAATTCATCTGTGTATCGCCAGTCCAATAAAAAGCAGGCAGTGGATGAGTGTGGTTAAACCAGTTACGTTCTGAATAGTCATCATCTAGGTAAACATAAACACCGTGCATATACTCTCGCCAGCCAAGCACCTGACGGATAAAACCTTCAATGCTGTTTAGCTGCCAGTCGCTGCTGTTGTCTAAATATGCAAGCTGTGCCGCCTGAACAACTTCCAAGGGATGAAGCAACCCAATGTTGAGATAGGGAGAAAGCATCGCGTGCCACATTGTCTGTTCGCCAGTCACCATCGCGTCCTGGTATGGCCCGAATGAAGACAAACGTGTTTCGATAAAAAACTTCATTACTTGTAGTGCTTGCTGTCGCGTTACACCCCAGCAGAAGGGTTCTAATTGCCAGTAACTTTGATTGTCCTGGAATGCCTCAGATTGCTTAATGAAGTCAATTACATCTTGTGTAATTGAGTCTGGTTCAAACCATAAAGCTTCGGGTAAGGTCAGGTCTTTTGACCAGTATTTAGCTGAGATACTTGTCTAATTGCAAGAAATCGAGCCGAGGTTGATTTTAGAATAAGCTTTTGGAGTAACTGAGCTTTCCGCTTGTTTCCAACAAGAACCGCTTTATACACTCGCGTTTGAAGGCGGAAAAGGTTACGGCGGAATTTCTTCCACGGTAAGGCTTTCCAAGATTCACTAGTTTTGTAACTGTGCCTAATCATTTTCTCTTCTCTGGTTAGTGTATTCTGAACACCTCGCAACAATTACGTTGCGTCCTACCCGAATCAAAGGGATTCCGTATCCCGTCTTACCTACCTGGGGTTCGACTTCCCCAAGACCTTTGATTCGTTTTTATTCGTTCCCTCGGTTAGATTGATGAGCCACTGCGTTGCGGTGAGGCAGTCCAGTCTTGGGGGTTTCCCCCATGAGGAACTGCCGAACCCGAAGGGGGGGGGTTCCCCCCGTTGTAGCATGTGGCGTTGTTCCGTTAGGTGTAGCCAATTCAACCATTGGATTCCCTGGACTCTTACCGCTTCTATACCAATGGAGCGGCGGGAATTATTTCCAATAGAGTCGGAGGGTTTGTGTTGCGCCCCGCTCGAGCGTAGGTTGCTTTTTAAGGCTCGATTTCACCGTAGGAACTCCCTGTTAGCACCAGTGTCAACCCGCAACGGTTGTCTGATTGCACCCTGTTCCCAGCTTCACCCTGTAGAAACCGAGTCTACTCAGTGTGGGCAGATAAGGAGTCAATTCTGAGTCTGAATGGTAGGACTTTCACCTACATCTGACCGAGAGTTCAACCTTTGGTGACAGTAATCTGCTGTCAGGCTGGATTAGTTATTTACGGGCTAAATACCGTGATTCACTAATCAACGAATCGCACTGGTATTCATTCCGCGATGCCTTCAATAACTGCGATCGCCAAATGCCCTGGGCTTATCTTTGTCAGACCGAGATTCGACGTTTACCGAGAGATTTCCACTTCAATCCACGCCATATTCAAACGCTATACTGACTTGGTTGAAGGGGTTGCACTAGATGAAGCATATTTGGACGTTACTGAGAACAAGCAAAATATTACCTACGCTTCTACTATCGCAAGACATATACAAAACTGCAATTTTTAAGGAAACTCAGTTGACGGCAACCGCAGGCGTGTCGATTAACAAGTTTCTTGCAAAAATGGCATCAGGGCAGAACAAGCCCAATGGACTTACGGTGATTTTACCGGAGGAAGCGATCGCCTTTGTAGAGCAGTTGCCAATTGAAAAATTTCACGGCATTGGAGAAGTGACAGCAGCGAAAATGCACTCACTCGAAATTCATAGTGGTGCAGATTTGAAAGAGCGATCGCTCTTGGAGCTAACACACCATTTTGGTAAAGCAGGTCATTATTACTACAAGATTGCCAGAGCAGAAGATGACCGCCCAGTTGAAGCAAATCGAGTTCGTAAATCAGTTGGTGCAGAAACCTCATTTGCACAGGATTTAAGCGATGTAGGTCAGATGTTGCAGGAACTTGAACAGATTGCCCAAATCGTTGAGCAACGGTTAGATCAACACGAAACGCGAGGTCGCACATTAACGTTAAAAGTCAAGTTCTTTGACTATCATCAGATAACCCGCAGTAAAACAATGCTTGCTCCCATCGGTGAACTATCTACGATTTTTGAGATAGCCAAAGCGCTGTTTGAGTCGATTGACTTGGAGAATCGCAGTATTAGGTTGCTGGGGATTTCGTTATCTAATCTGGATAATGCCAAACAGACCCAAGTCATTCAATTGCCGTTATTTCAGAATGCAGATATTACTTAGGAGTGATTGACTTAGTTCTATTTTTATGGGTCTACCTAAAACAAAAATCTATTACACTTCAAGGGAAGTATTTCAAAAATTGAAAGCAACAGGCATTGATTTCATGCCCCTCAAGGAAGGGTTTTGATACCATTCAATCTGATCTGTATCTAACCGCAGATTAGGCAAGCGTTGGACAATGGTATTTATAGCTATTTGTGCCTCAAGTCTGCCGAGGGATGCGCCGAGGCAAAAGTGGGTTCCTTTGCCAAAAGCTAAATGTGGGTTTTGTGAACGTGTAATATCTAATTTGTCGGGATTGAAGAATTGCTCAGGGTCACGGTTAGCAGCACCAATCGCTAGAAATAGGCGCTGCCCTTGGCGAATTTGTTGACCATTGATTTCGAGATCGGTAAGTGCTATGCGGGCTTGCCGTTGTACTGGGCTATCGTAGCGCAAAAACTCCTCCACAGCAGTTGTGATTAAGGAAGGGTCATTCTTTAACTTTTGCATCTGACTGGGATTTGCGAGTAAAGCAAGTAAGCCATTAGCAATTAAGTTAGTGGTAGTTTCATGGCCTGCAAAGGTTAAGAAAACACAATTTGATAAAATTTCTTCGTCTGAGAGTGAATTTTCTTTCTCTTGTGCAAAGATGAGGCTACTTATGAGATCATCTTGGGGTTGACAACGACGTTCTTCCAGTATGAAGTGGAAGTATTGTTTCATTTCCAGAATACTTTTTTTAGCATTAGTCAAAATTTCTGTGTCCATACGGAACAGTCCAAAAAATTTAGCTAAATCTGATGACCATTTCTTAAACTGTTCGTAGTCTTCGGAATTTGCACCCAGCATTTGTGCAATAACGATTGCAGGTATTGGGTAAGCTAAATCATGAATAATATCTATGTTACCCCGTTTATAAATACTATCGATAAGTTGGTTTACTAAAGAGTGAATACTGGGTGCCATACTGCCAATAATATGAGGAGTGAATGCTTTATTAAATAGCGTGCGTAGACGTGTGTGTTCTGGGGGGTCGCAAAACAGCATCCACTTTGATAAACTTTCCAAAAGTGGAAATATATTCTGTTGCTCTAATTGGGATAATTTGCTAATTGGCGGACGTTTCGCCGAAATCCGTTTGTCTTGCATTGCAAATGCAACGTCCTGATAACGCATCAGATACCAGCCCCCCAAAAAATCATTCCAGTAAACAGGCTCTTGTTGCAAAATCCGACGATAAGTAGGATAGGGATTGGCAAAGACTTCTGGGGCAGTTAGATTATATCGGTCTTTTTCTGGATTAGTTAATGATGTCATTTGTCCCAAGAACACTTACTTTCAAGGCACTTGCTCATTCAGCTTACTATGAACCTATTCCACGAATAAAGTATAAAGATTACAGGAAACCATTACCCAACAGAGGCATCAACCGCCCCAGTAGGGGAGATCCATAAAAATAAATCTCCAGCCAAATTACAAACGAATAATCGACTACGCCCACGATCCACCCACGTTCGCGTAGCGTCTCCAAAGGAGAAGGCTAGGGATTTATTTCGGGTTTGTGCCAGAACCAGAGAAGGATAACCCCCAAAGAACAGCCAGCATTTCAAATGCTGACCAGTCCCCCAAATCTTCGCCATGCTCCAATGCTTGCTCCTATGAGTGAACTCTCTACGATTTTTGAGATAGCCAAAGCGCTGTTTGAGTCGATTTCACTGGAGAATCGCAGTATTAGGTTGCTGGGTATTTCCTTGTCTAACCTTGATAACGCCAAACAAAACCAAGTAATTCAATTGCCGCTATTTCAGAATGGGAACATCATATTTTAGCGTAGGTGTAGTCTGTTCAGACGCTGAGAACTCGGTTATTGGCAAAGAGCGAATCAACTCCCGAATCACATCAGTTGCAGGTCTACCTGTACTTGCACAATATTTTTCAAGTTTTTCGCTTTCAGCAGATGCAAGATTTATTGTGATTCGTTTGGCAGCCCATTTTTTGTTCATGACTTGCTATATTAACCAAATTTAATGAATTATCTAAGCTTTAAATGCCAAGTGCAATAGTTAAAAAGTATATAGATGTTAACCACAGCATACTTGCCGTAAAACTATTTTTAGCACATCCCTCCCCAGAGTATTTACTTGTAGCCCAAAACTTCACTGATAAATCATTTATATGAACTTTAGAACATTTGAAAGTAGCTTGTATTTTTGGTAAACATTCTTAAGCAAAGCGCAATCGAAGTTAGCCTTGCAAGAGGCGTATAATCAGCAAGTATTGCCAATTGAATTTAGTAAAGCTTATCTTCATACAATTGCATTTAATATTCATTTGCTCTTTACCCAAAAGTGAAGTTGACTAACTACTCTGGATATAGACTTTTATTCAAGCACTATATTTACTCTATAAATTAGCAAAACCTTAAGCAAGCTAGAAAATTTTCTAGTAGCATTAAGGTTTAATAATTTTGGTTCTTCAGTATCTGTTATGCCAAATTATTAGTTACATATCAAAACTAGGCTCGAAAATAAAGCTCAAAAGCCCAGATCAGCGCTAAACCCATAAATAACTAGCTAACGTTTATTTTTATTGTATAGTAAGGCTTTCATGGCTTTTTTGAAGGTAATTTAGCATGATATATTAATTTTTATTCAGTTAGAGCTTAACTCACCCACAGAAATCATCAACCCTCAACTCTCGCCAAACATCAGACGGTTGCCACCCAGAGTTACCCACGGAGCGTAGGGGGCGATAGTGTTCGGAAACGTAGTCTTCAATGTACACAGTTGGTTCAATCACTGGTTCAGGAATATTTTGGCTCTCAGGAATCTCAATGGGTTCAGTCGGTGATGGGGTTACTTCTGTTTTCTTGCGAACTGGGTTAGAGGTTTTTTTGATGAGTCGTTTCATATCTATAGGAATCATTCGGCTTTCCACAAAGAACGGATATCCCAGAATACAGGAAGTTATTAGCGAATCAGAGACATTTTACCGAAAGTTTGTCTCTTCTGGGATGATTGCTGTAGGTAAGATTTGCAGTACTTACACAGAGGTATAAATAGTTATCAAAGTATAAGCTGAATTTGGAAAAGATGATTATAGTAAATTTATATACTCTATTGATGTGAATAGCTCAGTAGAGTATTTTTGTGAAAGTGCGCCTAACGTAAGCGATCGCCCAATTTAAATTCTGATTTTTTGTTTCTACCCCGATTTACCGAGCGGATACAATTAATTCTTCATCCAGAACTTCGCTCCACTCCTCATCCCAGGTTTGTTCGTTGTAGACCTTGGTGGCTTGAGCAATTTTCAGGCGATGAGCAACCGAAACACAATGTCTAGGTTGCCAAGCGATGTTCGGGTATTTACCTTGCAGATATCTCACAGCATCTTGACAATCATTAATTACTGGAATGTCTAAGTTTAGATACCTTCGCAACCCAATGCCTAAACGAATTGCCTCAATCTCATGGTTGTGAAAATAGTATTCTTCATCTTCAGGAGTGGAAATTAGTAGAACTCTGGCCCAAGAATGAATATTATAGACAGCTTTAGCTATAACTACATTGATATGTTGAGGCTTGTAGTTATCCAAAAACTTATCTACAGCAGCTTCATCTTCTAAATCGATATCTACACCCTGTGCCAATAGTAAATCAGAGATATCATCAAACCCTTCAATGAAAGATTCGTGCCAATCTTGAATGGTTTGGGTGCTAAAAAATTTAGCAGCATCATCAAATGATATTTTTTCCCAGCCTGCATCTGTAGTTATTTGCTGGTCAGTTTTAGGGATAAACAGATTCTCGTGCGCCAACCACGGTGGGACATTCTTTTGCTTTTTCTTGTGTTTACCCATTTAAGAAGAAATGCAAATATATAAGAAATAGATGAAAAACCCCAACGTTCTCGTGAGGCTGGGGATACATTAGAAAACCCTTCCCCTATCATGACACAACTCAATACGGGAGCAACCACCTACAGTCTGGAGGTGGTAGCATGAACCAACCAACCTCCAAGCGCAAAAGACTCACCCCCACAACTCCCGATAAACCAAAGTCAGCCCTCAAACCAGCACAAGAGCCGGAAAATCCAAGCGCAGTCACGGTTGATGTAGAAGCGGTGGAAGTTTCAGAGATGACCGAGGAAGAACAGAGCGATAAGCCTGGCGGCATGGCTACGCTTACCGCCTAAATCTGGAGCGAAAAGTGGAGAGCGCGTTTGTGGAAGCGGGGAAGGCACTAACCCAGTTACGCGATCGCAAATTATACCGTTCAACGCACAAAACATTTGAGGAATATTGCCGCGTTCGCCCTTGGCGTTGGCGCAGCCATCGCTTTGGATTCACACGTATGGCGGCGGCGCTGAAAATTGCATCTGTGAAGGTGATGGAAAATTTCTCAACCAATGGTTTACAAAAAAGTAATGGTTCAAAGTCGAAAAAAATGTCAACCATTGGTTTACAAATTCTGCCAACGAATGAGCGACAGATACGCCCATTAACAAAGCTAGAACCCCAACAACAACGAGAGGTGTGGATTAAAGCGGTAGAAGAAGCTGGAGGAAAAACCCTGTCTGGACGTATAGTTCAGGACGTTGTAGACAGAATACGCGATCGCACTCAACTAAATCCGATCGCCAGTAAAAGTACCACATGCATCTATATCCTAGTGTGGTAAAACTTACTAGAGAAGACGACTCTCTAAATTAGCCAAGTAACCCTTGGGATCTCTGCGAAATCGATATTGTTCAATTCTGGCTTTGTGGTGTTTTTGCAATTGAGAGCGTAATTCGAGCCAAGTATGAATATCAACTTGTGCTAAATCAGATGCGGTAAAAGAATGAAGCTTAGTAGCGATCGCACAGGCAAGTTTGACAGAACCACGAATAACAAGGGATGAGGGGGCAACCTTACGACCGGTACAACGACGTTGATGATGACGTAGCATACCAAAAGCATGTTCTAAGTCATTATTAGTTCTGGGAAAATCTTCAATTTCGTAACAATGAAAAAGTCCAGACCAGTAGCTATGAGTGGTTTTTATAAAGTTATCGATTGCAGTGTTTAGCGTACCAGCTTTCTGCTTTTGTTGGGACATTTCTGTTAACAGTTGCTGATAACTTTGTTTGACCCCAGCAGCATTAAGACCTATTTTATTATTAAGAATATCACTAGCTTTATCAACCCACTGATATGCAACCCTCACAGGTGAAAATAAAGATGCAGTCGCAGATAAACCCTTAGCTATCAGGTGTTTTAGGTTGACTAAGGGTGGGGTTAAAGCACTTTTTTTTCCATCCGTTCTAAGCTTTGCTCTATCAATGTCAAATTTTCTTGTAACTTTAATCCAGATGCCTCTAACGGTGGATGACCATCATTGGTTATAGAACTACGCACTGCCGAGCAATAATCTTCAATAATAGTTGCCATTTCCTGAGTTTCATTGGTAATACTACGTTCAATGTCTCGTAATCCTCTAACTTTTTTTTTCAATTCCTTTTTTGCATGTCGATCTGCCTCATATATGGGTTTAATTGCCTCCTTTAGGTAATGATAATGACATAAACCATGAGCAATACTAGGTAATGCTAACCTAACAGCTTTGCGAATTGATTGTTGCCCATCACTAACAACGCCATCAATTGGTACATTTAGGGTATTAGTTACTTCTAATAATAACGCCACTAAATCTTCGTTTCTTGATGATAATAAGGTTTTAGCTAGTAAGATTTCTCCTGATAAGCAATCTCGAATTACCCATAATACTTCATGTCCAATTTCTGGCTGCATTCCATCGATCGCTAATATCACCCGTCCTTGGTTAGCCACTATTGCTTTTAACCTTTTATGGTCTTTTAGCCACAAAGAAAGTAACTCGTCATATCTGTCAATTAGGTGCGTGACCGTTCGTTGACTGATACATATACCCTTTAATTCAAGGTGAGCGTGTATTTGGGTAACACTTCTATGTTCCTGGTAGCGTAATGCTCCTATATAAGCAATCACATCCAAACCAAATTCGTTCTGTGGTAGAGCGAGTGACCCTTCTTGCTCTGGTCGATATGCTTTTTTATACCGCAGACATGACTTATTTTGACATCGACGAATTTTTAGCTGTAGTTCTACTACCCCATTCAACGTTCTTATATGTCGAGGATTATTGTATTCATTCCACATTGCTTCCCCGCACGAGGGGCATCTTTTTTGAACACAATCGAGTATTCTAAATGATGTTGCCTCTGGTTTTAAACTTTTTCTTGCCAAGTTTTTGCACCATTATTTCGCTACAAGGTCAAGATTACAGGATTTCCGCTCTTCTCTAGTAAGTTTTGCCACGCTAGAGTTTTTTACTCGTCCTTTGACTTTGTGACGTGTTTCCTCTGCATTATCCTCGTCGTTTTTACAAACCTCTGCGCGTTGGGCAATGGTTTCAACAACAAACTCTAATTCTTGGCGATGTTGAGTAATATCGAAAGCACGGAGTGGCGCTGTCATCTTAGGATGTCCGAGACGTGCTAAAGCAACGGTAATGGCTGCAATCCCTCGATCAATAGCGCGAGGGGAAAAGGGAGTTACGCTGGTAGCTTCCACAGCCCGATAAAATGTTGAATGCCAAGCACAAAAGCGTTCATAATGAGAGCGATCGCGTGGACGATGAATATTCAGTAAGGTCACTACTAACCCTGGTTTTTCCTCATCTCGTCCCACACGGCTAGTAGCTTGGATATATTCGGCGGCTGTCTTTGGTTGACCAAGAACTACCATTAAACCCAAGCGAGTAATATCCAAACCTACGGAAATCATATTTGTTGCTAAAACAACATCAACCTTTTCATCTTTATCAAAGGTTGATTCCATTCGCCGCTTAGTCTCTGCAACGTCGCTAGTGCTGACACGGGAGGTTAATTCTTCTGGTTCGTCATCAATTTTACGACCAACAAATAATCCTGATATTTCACCTACTCGCTTACGCTGGCTGTAGCGCACAAGACCAGAATTTACTTCATCTTCCACAATACGCCGACTACCACCTAGCTCACGTAGGGAATTAAAATAACCTAACAGCGTCATGTAGGGGTCGGCTGGGTTATTAGAATTTTTCTTCCCTCCTTGTTCTAGCCAATATTTCTGGGCTGCGCCTAATAATGCCAAATAGCTACGCAATAACACTACTTTTAAACTGCGTCCTTGAGCAGTAATTCCTACATAGGTACGGGCGTTTTTCTCTGTAGCGGGGACGGTTTTGGCAAAGAATGAATTACGTCTATCTGGCCCTGGTGGGGGAAATATATCGACTTGGCTGCGACCAAATAAAGCTTGAATTTGCTTGCTGGCGCGGCGGACTGTTGCGGTTGAAGCAATTATTTTAGGACGAATTTTTTTACCGTCTATCTCTTGGCTGCACAAAGCATCAATGGCTGTTTCGTATAGTCCTACCATTGTTCCCAATGGGCCAGAAATTAAATGTAATTCGTCTTGGATAATTAAGTCTGGTGGTGGTAAATAACCGCCAAGGGGTTTCCCGCGACCTGGTTGAGTCGGGCCGTAAAAACCATCATTATCGTAGCGGTCTACTCGTCCAAATAATGCACCAGTTTCTCCCACCCAAGGCAGGCTGGCGAATTTATCTACTGTAGAGATAATAAAACAAGGTAAACGACGATATATTGGCTCGTCTACGGCGACTATTGGTAAAGGATTATCACCGCGAAAATGACAGTGACGATTGGCACAAAATACGCGTAAGTTTGTTGGTTGATCGGTATTTGGTAGTAATTGGAATGAGTTGCGTTGAAATTCTGCATCGCACCAAGGACACTTTTCTAACGGGATGGGTGATGGGTTGTTGCGGTTATTGTTTTGGAAGTCGAGAGTCCGCTTTCTAGCACTGTTATCGTCGTTATCTCCTTTTTTACCCATGCGGTTGGGTGTTGCTGTTTGTCCCACCCATAGTCCAATTTCAAACGGCCAAGTTCCCAGTTTCTGTGGGTTTTTCTGACGTTCCAATTCTAAGGCGCAAATCATCGTCGCCGCCCGTCCGAGTTGGTCGAGAGTCAAAAGACGCAGGGTATAGCGCATGAGGACGCTTAAACCAGCCGATTTGATACCGGGATAACGCAGCCGTCGTAGGACGAGGGTAAAGGCTGCGAGTCCCAAGTAAGCTTCGGTTTTACCGCCACCTGTGGGGAAGAATAGCAAATCGACCAATTCACGATCGCTATTTTCGGGGTAAGCTATTCCTGCCAAGTTCATCAGTATAAATGCTAGCTGGAAGGGTCGCCATTCAGGTGGTGCAAGACTTTCAGGAGTGATATTTTTGCCGTGAGTAGCACGCTGACGCACATACGTACCAATAGCCCGATTTCCTATTTGAAATGCTTCAAATATTTGTGGATCGCTTAACGCTTTGATACCTGCGTCGATGCGCTTGTTGGCAATTTCCGCATTGTTTAGCAAATTTATGGCCATATTTAACCGCTTGAGTTCGCTGGGGCATTTCGTGCGTTGTTCCTTAATCCAATCAGCGTAAGCATCCACCATTGGACTCAGCATATTTTGCAATGCTTCTGGTGTCGGTGCATCGGCTAAGGCTTCCATTCCCAATTCAACGTCTTTTACTTGGGTGGCTATGACTTTTTCTACATCAGCCGTTGGTATCCATGCAGTACGCACTTCCTGACAACTACCATCGGGATTAGTTAGTGCGATCGCAGAAACGTTATGACCTACCGCATATTCATAATCATCGCGGTATTGTAAATCAGCGACGTTTTCATCCCAATCATTATTATCTCGTCCGCGTAAATTGGGACGGGGTACTAATGCTTCTGGGGTATGGATGGTTAAACTGGCTTGAAAAATATAGCTAATATCGCGCTGTTTATCTGAGGTGGAGAGGCGATTATTGACTAGAAATACAGAAACAGAACGAGTCCCCGCAGGTACAAGTTCTTTGGAAGTTACAGGACGGATGGAGACGACGAGTTGTAAACCGTTGCTATCAGCTATGGGAATAGTTTTTGTTGATTGGTTTTGATTAAGCGGTAATTTTAATTGTTTAGGACTACTTAAAGCTAAACCCAGTTCTAATTGTTCGGGATTGCGATCGCCCATTAGAGGAACAGTGATTTGGGCTTGGCGTGGAATCCGCTTCCAGCATCCCAATAAATTGTTATTTGATTCCTCTTGGGGAATTGTCGTTTCTATTTCCAGGGGTAAATGAATTTTCTCCTCGCCAGAATCATTCTGAGATTCTGCTACAGAATTATCTTTGATTGGGAAATAATCACCCCATTGCACTGTGAGATTAAGTTGACTGGCATTTTCAGTAACCAGTAAACTTAAACCCATCGATGAAGGGAAAAAAGCTTTCTTGGCGAATGGTTTGTCTGGGACATTTTCATCTTCACCTGCGCTACCCTTCTGTAATTGATCTAAATCATCATCAACCGTATCATCTCCACGTTGTTCGATGGGCGCACCATGTGGAACAAGAAAGCCTGTAAGATACCATTTTGATGGTGCTTGGTCGAGAATTTCTTCTGTGTGGTCGATATCATCAGGTGTGGGGCCTATGAGGTCAAGTTGTAAGGCTTCGATGAGGTGCGATCGCACTTCGGCAGATGTAGTGTTTTTCATATAAATATTAAAAATAAGCAAATATAGAATTTACATCATCAAATTCAGGAATTTTATCGGTTTTCAATGTTACTTCTTGAGAAGCTATATATGTTATTTTGTTTTTTATTTCTGCCAAGAATTGCGGATTTTGGCAACTACCTTTTATATCAAATTCTATGAGTTTATCTAAGCATTCCATTATGGTTTGTGTTTCAATATACTTGATGTTTTTATTTCTAATTAATGTTTGTTCTTGAGAGGCTACTAAATCTTCTATGTTTTCAATATATGGCTCATTATTTTGCTTATGTTTTCTGGCTTGTCTGATTACATGAGTTACTTTTTGCTCTAATCTTCTAGCACTTCTATATTTTCGTCTTTGAATATCTTTTAAAACTTTTTCTTTAAATTTGATTTTATAATCATCGATAATTTGTTTGTTATCTTGAGAAACCATTTTATCATCGTAACTATCTTGGGCAATGCTGAGTGATTTGTGGTAATATGCCAGCATATTTTCTGCCAATTCTAACAATTCGTTAGTCTTTTTAAACAATAAAATATCTAATAATCGCTTTGGTTTTTTAGTATCAATGTTCATCAAAGCATTTTCTTTTAATGAATTACTGGTTAAATATAAATATTCTTTTGTTGAACAAATAACTTCTTTTATAAGATTAAGTTTTTTATTTTCCTCTTCTATTAAAATCTCTTGAATATTACGATATTTATTTTTGTATTCTTTTAAAGCTTGTCCTTCTAATTCTGAAACATTGCTACTAACAGAAAAGAGTTGGGCGAATATGCGGACTAAAGCTTTAATAGTATCTTCGTCACGCGCAGCCCAAATATAAAGAGGACTAGCTTTTTTATAGTTGTCACGTAAATTATTTAATTGTTCTAATTCTTGGTCTCTTTTTTTGGTTTTTGCAACTATGTTGGCATCTTTTCTCGAAGTTAACCTGTTGCGTTTCATATAGCTATCAATTTCCTTGTCATATTTTTCTAGGATGCTTTCTTTTCTGTCACCTAGTTTTTCTATTGCTTCACCTAAAGTTTCACGAAATTTTTGTTTACATTCCTTAATTGCATCTAAACCACTTTTGACTTGCACAGGATATAGATAACCTTCGTGTTCTATAATTACATCCCATTTCCACTTCACGTCAGCATTACTATTATGTGGTGTTTGCCAAGCTTTAATTTTTGGTAAGGCATTTAAAGCGCAAAGCAGAATATCTACTGTCCATTGTCCTATTTCATGCTCTGGAGTATTAATGTCATAAAATGTTCCAGAGGTTTGTTCACATAATAAGTCTACAAAATCTTGTGGTTGTGAGTAACAATTACCAAAAATCCCATATTCATCTTTGTCTATTTGACCTGTGACTACTTTTCGCGGTGGTTCTGTAATTAAGGATAATTCATTATCCTTGTTGGGATTGTTAGGTTGACAATTAATGCGCGGAATTAAAATACCCATGAGTTTTTCTAGTTTGTTGCAATTAATTTGTTTGTGATGCTGTTAAACCAGGAATAGTAGCAGTGCTATTGATTGTGGGTTTTCCGGCTTTACGAGTCTTTTTAGTATTTCCTTTTGTTTTGGATTTTTCAGCACCTTTACCGCCTAAAATTTCTGCTTCGGCGCGTTTTTGGTTTAAATCAAGCAAGCGTGCTAAAACTTCATCGTGGATTTCTTCGCGCCAACGATAACGCCAGGGTTTTTTCTTTTGTCGTCCACTGCTGTTTTCTGTGTCTTCTTCCTCTTCGTAGTCGAGAATAAAATCGCAGTCAGTGGGGATATCTGACCAGCCGTAAGCGTCGAGGACGGCTTTATCCATTGCGGTGTGGAGTTCGCGGAGTTTGAGGATTTCGGGGTCGTATTCGTCGGGGTCGTGGAAGCGGTTGTAGGTGTCGGTGAGTCCTTGGTTGTTGCGAACCATTAAGGCGGCGCGGTATTCGTAGTATTCTTTGCCTATGGCTTCTAGGGTGGGGTTAGTTTCCCAGTTTTCGGGGAAGGGGAAGGTTTCAAAGCAGTCAACAGGAGTGTAGCGAAGTCTGTCTTCTAGAGATGAGCTAAAAAATCTTGTCCAAATTTCGTGGACACGAGATTGTAAAATGCAAAAAAATGAATTACTTTGGTTTGGAAAAATAACTAAACCTTCTGAGAACACTATGCTAGAAGGCAAGAATGTAAGTGAACTGTGCTGACTGACACGAGAAATAACTAAGACACGTTCGAGAGGTGCGATCGCTTTCACTAAACCAGGTCTTTTATCTGCGTATTGCCACCATCTAATGCGAAGAGCATCTCGCTTTTGTTTATCACGTTCAGGCTTTACTTTCTGCTTAACTATCTGCATTAAATCAGAATATTTCCATGCTTCATCTTCACTCATATCAAAGAAATTAATCACATATCGATGAGGTGTATGAGTTGGGTTAGAGTTCACTTCTTCCCCACCGATATAAGGAAAAATTCGCTCTTGATTTTCAGAATTTTGTTCAATCAAGCGGTGCATTTCTGCAAGAGATGTAGCTTCAGGGTTGGAATCATCAAATGTAAAACCCATACCCAGCACAATGCTACCTTGGAAACTTCTATCAGCATTCGCTAACAACACAGCAGGGTTGTTATTGCCACCTGACTTAAATAAAAACGCAGAGATTAAATCAACTTCGCTTCCATCTAATAGCTTTACACCTTGATAGTCACCCTTGATAACATGAACTACACTCACAACAACGGCGGCTAAACCTGGCCACTTTAATCTCTTTTGAGCATTGTAAATAGTACCGCGATTCTCACAGATATAGGTCAATCCAGTGCTGCGAGTGTCACCTTGAGCAATGGTATTTGTTGCAATTAAACCAAAACAACCCGATTTTCGTAACAGCGCAAACGCTCTACGGTAAAAGTGAGCTACTAAATCACTACTACTATTAGCCTCTGGATTAACTATAGGCAACCAATCTCTATAACTATCTCCGATAACTGTACTAATTCTTTTTCCACCTAAAAATGGCGGATTACCTACAATTGCATCAAATCCTGGATTTTCTCTATCAAATACCTCTGGAAATTCAATTTCCCAATTAAACGGCTTCACAGGTTTATCTGCTTGCCGTAACCTTCTACTAATACTTAAAATCTCTGCACTGTCATCTGGATTTCGCCGCCATTTAAAATACTGCTGAAATAATCCATCTCGCTCCTCTTTCCTCGCTTTATCTTTCTCCGCCGCAAAGAAAGAAGCAATCACTAAATCACCTTTGAGACGAGCATCATGTAATAATTCCTCTGTTGCTTGATAAAAATCACGCTTCGCATCGTAATTGTCATCATCTAAACTTTGAATTTCATCACGGTTAAACTTAACTTTATTTAGTTGCTCATTAAATAAAGGTAATTCTTTATCATCATAGGTAGTATCTTTTTCCCAGTTAAACTTAACAAGTTGGTCGCGGGTTAAACCTACCAACGAATCACCACATTTCAACGCATGGTCTAAAAATGTAAAAGGATGCTTCTTGGCTAAAGTTACCAACCACAAAGATAACTTTGCCAAGTTCACCGCAAACGGGTTTTTATCTACCCCATACAAACAACGCTGTGCTATCAAACGCCGCGCATAAAGTAACGGTTCTTCATCCGATGGAACTTCGGAAATCATGCCATGTTGGTTCCAAGCTTCCACTAATTTTTCTGCCAACTGACGACAAGCTTCCACCAAGAATGCAGCCGAACCAACAGCTAAATCGCATACCTTTAAACCCAAAATTTGCTCTGGTGTAGGACGTTCTCCCAAAGCTGACAAAACAGGTCTGAGGGTTTCTTTAACAATTGGTTCTGTCAACGCACGGGGCGTATAATGAGAACCACTACGCCGCCGTTCTTCTCCTGGTTGTAAATATAATGAACCAGCAGCCAGTAAAGCGGGAGTTTGTGGCGATATCTTCCGTCCTAAAGCTGCAATTAAATCCTCTGCGGTTTTCGCTTGCTTCAACTCTGTCAGTGATTTACCGGAAATTTCACAACCTGCAACTTCTTTTAAATACTTTGCCCTGTCATTGGCTTTGGTGTTTAAAACCTCATCGACGTTAACAACGACAGTTACAGAGGTTTTTGCACCCTTGGGTTTACTCCATACACCAATCGATTTTGAAGTAGCATTGTTTACCTCATAACCCATTATCGCGGAGTACACTGAGCCAATTTGCTCTACATCTAAAGCCCGGTAAGATAGGCGTTCACCATCAAGCACGAGTAACCCTCGCAATACCTCATGAACTACGCCATCAGAAATGCGTGGCGGTTCAATTTCCATTTCCTTATAGGTAGTATGACGAGAACGACCTTCTAAAAATGCGTACTCATCCGGGTCAAAAAGCTGCCCGTGACGCGCTGGCAAGTATAAATCAGCATGACAGCCGCCATCGTAAACCAAGCGAAAAAGACTGAGTAACCACGCCCAAGCACCATAACGCTGTTCCATCGTGTCAGGATAGTTACCCGCATCCTCGCGCAATCTCTCATACAGTCCAGTTACCGAATAGTTGCGCGTGTAAATCGAACCCTGCGGCATCAATCCCTCATCTTCCGCATACAGCAGAAACACCAACCGCAGCAAAACTGTAATTAAGCCACCGTAGATATGTTGGGGTTCCTTTTGGGCAATTTCATCAAGCAAGAGTCCGTTAGCAGTTGCATTTGCAGTTTGAAAACCACGCAGTAATTCCCACAGCGCATCAACTACCTGTTCTGATAACTTGGTAGAAACTTCGTTTTGGTACTTGCGGCTATTTTGCAGCAATGCTACTAAACGGCGGTCAGTTGGCGCATTGAACACTCGCTGTTCCTCCAACAACATCTGCATTGCACCCAAAATCAACCGTCCCGATACTTCGCACATCGCCTGTACCGGAAAGGTCAGGTGTCCAGAAGATTCGCCGCGTGGGGCATATACCAAACGTAATTCTGTACCATTACACAAAATACCTACAGGAATTTCCTTCTCCCGCAACAGTCGCTCAAATTTCCCTTGAGGGTTGGCGTGCCATCCTGTAGATTTGGTATTTTCGCTGACTCTATCAAGGTCAGTACCAGGAGAAATGATCTGTACCAGCATCAGCCAACCACCGTTATCCGGGTTGGGTACGGCATAGGTTGGTTGTAAAGTCTCACCGTATATCGGTAGCGATACCGCCAAATCCTCTGGACTCTCGATTAAATCTGTCGGTTGCCAACCAAGAATTTCAACTGTGAAAGTAGGAAAGTCAGAAATTACAGAAGTGTAGTTCGTGCCGTCATCGGAGGAATCTCGGCTAACTATTTCGCTTAACCGTTGTTGTAACTCAACAACGTTGCGATTTACCGACATTTGGGCATTATTTAACGCCGTTGGCGACACTACCAACCCCACTGGCTGAAGGAAGCCCAACCATTCCTTATGCGCTTGAATTTCTCTATCCTTAACCATACTCTTCACCCACTTAACCCGAAACTGGCCACAAATAAATCAATCCCACAGGTTCAACTCGCACCGCCCTGACTTCGTAGGAAGCCTCAATTCGGGCAGGTTCAGAATTAATCTCTTCAGCAAGTGCCTTCAGTCGCTTCTCCCAGTGGCGGCAGTCTGCGTCTAACTGCCGTTTTTCTTCGACTGGGAACTCTACAAACGGAATCGATAGCTTGGGAATCGTTAACTGGATTGCTTTGGTATCTTCGATTTCCTGCTTACGTTGGTTAATACGTTGCTGCTGCTGTTCGAGAATTTTTTTCATCTCCACAGCTTCTTTCTTGCCCCGTTCGGTTAACTGTTTCCCAGCCTTTTGAGCTAAAACATTGGCACGACGTTCTAAATGGGGAATCAAATCATCAATATCTTGGGCAGCATTCTGTTTTAGCAGTGCTTTGACCGTCTCAGATGCTTTTTGCAAACGAAGGGAAGCTAAAGAATCTTCCAATAAAGCCATTACATTCTTTTTCTCGCCTTCATTGAAGGGTTGTAGTTTCTTGCGTCCCCTAGCTGCTGGATCAGACCATTCCGCCGCGATCGCAATTACTTCGTCATGCAACCGTGACGCACCCTGTCCGTAAACAGATAAACGTGCCAAGGCGATAACTTTAGGAATTGGGTCATCAGTGAGGCAAACGCAAGCACGGGTTAACTCGTCATGTAAAAACCCTTGGGCTAAAAATCTCCCTAAAAGACGCTGTACAACTCGGTGTTCTAAATGCAGGTGAACTACATCCCCATCTAAGGAACAAGGATCGCGAAATACCACTGGACGAATCGGTGCTTCCCGTCGCCATTCCCAAGGCTTTTGCCCCTTCTTGCGTGGCGGTCTTAAGGTATCAAGAGTATTCGCCCATGTGGGGTCTGCGCGTTGGTCAAGGGGTGGAAGCGTCCAACGTGCAGTTTCGGAGTCTTGGCAAGCTTCATTGCTATTGACTGGGGTTAGAGGAGTCGCGCCAAGAATTTCTAAAGAAGCGGAAATAGCATTGCGGAAGTGTTCGTCACTCAGTCCCAACCAATCCCGCGACGTTTTCAGCATCTCTTGCAACTGGGATAATTGCTTGGTTAATTCTTCTCTCCGCAGTCGATTTTCTTCCAATTCCTCGTTTACTATCTGTAAATTAGGTAAATCAGCTTGTTCTATGGAAGCAGTAATATTAGTTACCTGATTGTGGCGAATACCACCTTCTAATAACCGCGATAAATTCTTCTGCACAACTGGCGAAAGCGTTCCCAATTCTTTTTGAATTGTTTCGGTCTTCTTCACCAGCACTTTTAATACTTTGTCCTCTGTCCGTTGCGCTAAAACAAAGTAGTAGCAGTGAACAACAGGCGATCGCTGTAATTTCCTGTCAATACGTCCGTTACGCTGTTCCATCCTCGACGGGTTCCAAGGGACATCAAAATGGAATAGGTCAGCACAATTGTTTTGCAGGTTTACTCCTTCCCGTGCTGCATCCGTGGCTATGAGAATGCGGAGGGGGTGACGCAATGGGTCAGCATTGAAGGCATTTTTGATAGCTTCCCGGCGTTCTTCGCCAATACCACCATGAAATACATCGATGCGATCGCGTTCTTTATCTGAGCCTGCGATCGCCTCTTGGAGTTTTTGCTGCAAGTAGCGTTTTGTATCTGTATATTCAGTAAATATAATGACTCGCTTCTCTACCCAAGCAGCATTAGGTTTACCCAAATCAAGACAGAGATTTTGTTTAATCCAAGCCACCAGCTTTTCAACTCGTGGGTCTGCTTGATATCTAGCTTGGTTGGCTACATTGGTCATCTCTTCTAAAATTTCCAATTCCCGACTGCTTAACCCAAAGCTTGCAGCCTGCCCAGTAGCCACCATTACCTGAGTATCTTCTTCTGCTTGTACTTCTTCTTCTGCTAGTTCAGCCCGTTCATCGTCAGCACCAGGGGATTCTAACAGCAATGGTAAATTATCGATGGCGTTTCCAGAACGGTTAATAGATTGCTTTTCAATCGCCACACGATGAACTTTTAAAGTGCGTGCAAAAGCTTCAATGGAAGACAGCAGACGCTTTTGCAGCGAGGTAATTACTAACATCGCCGCATTTTGGGTTGACCTCGATGCTTCCTTGAGCCGTTCTTCCCGCAGGTTGCGATACTCTTGTAGTAAGCGCGATAGCTTCAATTCCGGTGCATCTTCTGGAAGATGATCGATGACAATAGGAATAACCCGCCGTTCGGGAAACTCTTCGCCAATCTCCCGTAAATCTTGCTTTAACCGCCGCACCATCACCGTATCTAAAAGCTTGCGATCGCGCACGGGTACACCTCGACAAAATCGTTGCGGGTCAAGGATTTCTAACAAAGCTGCAAAGCTATTGGAATGTCCATTATGGGGCGTAGCAGAAAGGAACAGCTTATGCTCAAACCGTGGCGCAATATCGCGGACGGTGCGTGTGAGTTGAGAATCTACAGCATACTTCGTACCACTAGCTGGAGCTGCGTTGTGTGCTTCATCAAGAATCAGCATTGATGCGCCTGTAAAATCTCCCAACCAATCACGCAAAGGAGCAGCATAGGTTTCATCGCGTAACAAAGCATGAGAAATAATGAAGCGGCTGTGAGTTGTCCAAGGGTTAATTCCATAACCGCGTTCTTGACGACGACTAGCTACAAACTCACGGTCAAAAATTACAAAAGTTAGCCCGAAGCGGCTTTCCATTTCTTCTTGCCATTGCCGTACAACCGATGGTGGACAAGAAATCACAACACGGCGAACTTTTTGCCGCATCAACATCTCTCTTAAAATCAGACCTGCTTCTATGGTTTTCCCTAAACCAACATCGTCAGCAATAAACAAAGCAACTCTAGGCATTAATAAAGCCTTGCGTAGCGGTTCAAGCTGGTAAGCTTTGACTTCAATACCTGCACGGTATGGTGCTTGAAACAGTTTTGGGTCAGTTGAGGTAACACAATTCCAGCGCAGAGTATGGAGATAAGCCGAAAATAAACGGGGATTGTCAAAACCTCGGTTTGCTATGGATTCCCACGAAGTTTTACCTATGACTTTGGCATCAACTTCTCTTTCCCAAAGAACTTCTAACTGTTCTCCTAACGCATCATCTTCCAAACACGAAAGGCAAACTAAAGTGTCTTCCTTCACCAAAGGTTTAGCCACTACATCTTCTACAAGATACTGCCGCGATCGCACCCGCACAATTTGACCAGTAACAATACTCATCCCCTACACCCCTTTGCCCTGTTTGAACCCCTGCCCCAATCACAGAGAAGCTATTTTTTGCATGAAAAATTACCTGTTAAGCGATCACTCACAGTTACTAAACTTACAGATTTCTATCGGCTATAAAGATAAAAGCGTAAACTGGTATTTAATAATACTTATATTTTCAAATACTGATCTATTTAGCTTGATTTAAACAAAAAGATAAGTTATTTAAAATACATTAGTTGTCAAACATATTTTACTTACAACTATTCCTGAAATTTGAAATTAGTTACCTAAAACCAATATTTTGGTTATCACATCCATAAATAGCTATTTATGGATGTGAAAATGTATACATAATCTCATGTTTGAAATATAGCAATCACAAGAATTATGCACAGTAGTAATAATACGGATTTAAAGGTTTGTGCGTAAGTACTTGTTATGCCTCCTGACAGGACTTTAGACTCCAAAAGTAATCAATTCGTTTCCAAGCGATCGCAGCTTGCCGTGGAGAACAACCCAAACCATAAGCACGACGGGCATCGTAATTCCCCTTGATTCCCTTGGCTACTCCAACGGGAACCCCAAAAGCCACCTCACGAATGCCGGGTTGATAGCTTCGGTCTTCATGAGAGAGCCGTACTTGCGTAATCTGATTTCCAATTTGGTCTGTCCAGGGGGTTGGCTGTTGACGGTAGAATAAGCCATCGGCGTAGGCAACGATAAAGACTCTTTCTCTTTCATGTGGCAAGCCGAGGCAGTACGCGGGTATAGTTTCCCATTCACATACGTACCGGATTTGGGAAAGGTCTTCGAGGACTGTTGCCATTCCTCTAGAGAGTAGCCCTGTTGGGTTTTCGATGAGAGCGATTGCTGGTCTACACTGGTTGATGATCCTAAACTGTTCTCCCCAGAGTGCGGATCTGAAGTCGGCAAGTCCAAGTCTATTTCCTGAGTTACTTGTACCCTGGCAAGGGAATCCGCCGCAGATGATGTCGAACTGTCCTTGGTGGCAATGGTAGTTAGTGATATCTGCGTGGATTGGAATTCCTGGTTGTTCATGGCGTAATTGTGATTGAGAATAAGGGGAGATTTCGACAAATTGCTGGACTTGGAATTTGTGAGATAGACCTGCGGCTGATATTCCGTGGTGGCAGAGTCCGCCGATACCGGAGAAAAGAGAAAGGACTGATTTCATGAGGCGATCGCACTCCTGACCAAATCATCTGGCACTTCAAAAATCCCCAGTTGGCCGATGTAAGGAATTGGTGTAATCTCTCGCGGATTCTCCAGCTTCCAGTGATATTGCCCAGGCATTCCCCAACCAGATGCAACTTGTGAAAACTTGCAATCTACTATTGTGACAATGCCAATAACTTGACCGCGACGTAGAGAGATTAACTCTGGGATTACTACCCCCATGCTTTGACAAAATTCTCTCGCTACCTGGTACTCTTTTTTGGTACAGGTTTTGGCGGCGTGAATCAGAATTTCGCCGCGATAATGAATGGGCCAGCCACGGTTTTCAACATTTTTGAGAGCATAAATGATTGCCCATGCCCAAGGCTGACGAACAGATAGCGCTTTCATGGGTTTTAAAACTCCAGCAATTGAATGTATGCGTCTAATGCTGCAAGTGCCGGATGTGGATGTATTTGCGACTTCAGCCCATTGCAGATTGTGGCGATAGTTCCAAGCTCTATGAAAGTGAAATGAATATTGGACTGACGGCCAGAACAGCGATGTATAACTGTTAGAAGAACAAAATTCAACTGTCTGAGAATTACATCTTCAGCTACATGAAGTCGCCAAGTAAGGTTTTCGGAAGTAACCGAACGCCAGGGGTTATCGAAAGAACACTTTTCAACTTGGGGCAGCACTTTTACCTTAAACCTGTAATCTCGGTCAGTAGTAGAACATTCATCAGGGGCGAGAGCCGCCCATTGTTGTAAAAGTTGTTGGTAAGTTTCAATCATTCTCTGTTTCTTGTTTTGCGTAAAAGACAATCTTTATCCCCCAGTAGATCCTTAAAAACTACGACCACGAGATAAATTCTTGAATCTGGTAAACTGATGGTCAAACAAAAGCTTGACTGTACCAGTGGGGCCATTGCGTTGCTTGCGAACGACTAACTCAGCAATGCCACGATCTGGAGTATCGGGGTTGTACATTTCTTCGCGGTAAAGCATGATTACAACATCACTGTCTTGCTCAACAGCACCACTGTCTTTTAAATCACTTAGTACAGGGCGTTTATCGTTACGGTGTTCAACTTCGCGGTTGAGTTGGGACAAAGCAAGTACAGGCACATCCAAATCTTTGGCTAATCTTTTTAATCCCCGGCTGATTTCACCGACTCGTTGAGCCATGTTCACCCGTGAATCAGTATCAAGAGCCATAAGTTGTAAGTAGTCAATGATCACAAGCCCAACACCACCGTAATGGGATGAAATTCGGCGGACTTGGCTACGGATTTCATTCAGAGAAGGGGAAGATTCGTCGTTGATGAAAATCTGTTGTTCGCTTAACTGTGCGATCGCCACGCTCAAGGGTTGCCACTGGCTGTCAGAGACATTCCCAGTTTCTAAAAAATTGTTTTCAATGCCAGATTCGCTGCTCAAGAATCGCTGTACGTACTCATCAGTAGACATTTCCAAGCTGAAAACGCAGATCGGCATCTTCCCAGTTTTGGCAACATTGAGAGCGAGATTACCAGCCAAAGCGGATTTACCAACAGAAGGACGAGCAGCCAGTACATACAACCGTCCTTTGCGAAAACCACCGCCAAGTATACTGTCCAGGTCATAAAATCCACTGCTTGCTGCTGGTGAACCTGTACCAGCATGACGCGCTTCAATTTCGGTAAAAGTGTCGGCTAGGGCATGAGAAATATGAACCAAGTCAGAGGCAGAATGCTCAGACTTAATGCAGTAGACTTTTTGTTCGGCTTCGTCGAGAATCACAGGTAAATCGGTTTCGGTGGCATAGCCGAGTTGAACAATCTCAGTGCCAGCAAGGATTAACTGCCGCCTTTGGTATTTTTCCATTACCAAGTCAGCTAAAACATCGATGTTTACAGCTGACACAGTACGGTCAACCAGACTGGCCAGTTTATTGCGTCCACCGATACGGAACAATAAGCCATTATCAGACAACCAGTTGGTGATGCAAAGCAAATCCGTTGGTAATCCCTGACTGTACAGTTGTAGGGCTGCTTGATAAATGTCTTTGTGGGCATTGATGTAAAAAGCATCTCTTACCAACCGATCGCTGATTCGGCTCATGGCGCTTGGGTCGAGCATGATGCCACCGAGTATCACTTCTTCAGCCTCAATGCTTTGAGGGGGCAAGCGGTCTTGTTGCGATGTGAAGTTTGATTTGTCTTGTGTCATAGTTTACCTCATTTGAAAATTTTGATTTCTAGAAAATCTAGATTCCATATTGCTCACGCAGCTTGTGGATGCAAGTAGACATACATTTGAGGATGTGTAAGTTTTAACCAGTCCAACCATTTGAGCGTTGCATCTGGGTGTTGTTGGTCATAACGGCTGCTGAAAGAAGCGATCGCTTTGTCCTTGCCAACTTCATCCATGCGGTCTAGAAGTTCACTGAATGTGGCTTTATGCCAATCAAGAGAACGATTTAAGTAGTAACCGATGGGTTGGTCATTGATTTTTGATTGTTCAGTTTGTGATGTAGATGATTCAAGAACTCTTGACCAATAAACCAGCAGTTCTTCTAAACCAGCTTTACTCACCTCCAAATTGCTGATTGATTTGATCACAGTGGGGACTTTTTGCTGCCAATTAACCTTGTCCCACTCGGCTCTCTCCTTGGCGATTAACTCCACCAAACGGCGATCGCAAGTTTGGTAAATGTTGTCTCTGCAAGAAGTACGCCAGGGGAAACGCCAAGAACGGAGCTTGATTTCATTTCTGTAAACTGCGGGTAAAGGCTCAGATGCCAAGATGCCGGGGTCAAGCAAGATGTGATTGAGCAAATCATCAATCGACTGAAATTTTGGTTGGCTTGGTTTCTTGTTTGCTTGTTCGTTTTTTTTATCGAACAACCCCGCCGCAATAGTTGGTCTACATGAGGGAATGTCTGTTTGATGCAAAGTCTCGGATTGATTTGACAACGAAGTGAGAGATTCGGGAATTGGTTCTTCCTGGTTTGATTGTGAAGACGAAGATTCGGGAATTGGTTCTTCTTCCTGATTTGGTTGTAAATCCAAGTTAGTTTCTTCACACACACACTCGTTTTTTGGGGGGACTGCACTTAGTGTGAATTCCTTAGATGGGATTACCTTAATGGGAATACCTTTGTGGGTCAAATTTGACCCCACCCCCCATGCAGAATTGACCCCCCCCACTGGGTGCAAAATTGACCCCACCCCCCGTGCAATTTTGACTGGGGTTAATTTTAGCTGGGGTTTCTTTTGTTGTTTTAATTTGGGAGCGAAGTAATGGAACTTGGTTAGGAGAAACCCACGAAGAAGGTGTAGTGGGAGTATAAATGTTAGTAGTTCCAATACGTTCTTGTATTTCAATCATTCCGGCGGATAGTAAAAGCTTGATGGCATTTTTGGCAGTTTTGAGAGCCATGTAACAATGTTTAGCCATCTTCGGAATAGACTCAAAACAACCGCTTACACCTGCTCTTCTTTGGATATGCGCGTACAGTCTAAATTCTGATGATTCAAGTGGATAATCATCAAAAAAACCGGGAATGAAGACTTCAAAAGCTGTCCGATTATTGATTTGATTTTCTGCTAAACTCATAATGATATACCTATTGAAGAAGAATTCAGAAGTCAGAATTCAGGAGTCAGAATCAATTAGTGCGGGATTCAGACCCGCCACTACGAAAGTTGACCGCTAAATATGCAGATTTAGCGGGGGTATTAAACCCGCTTATTCATTCACCAGTCGGAAAGAATTCATTGCTGAATTCTGACTCCTGACTCCTGAATTCTGTTTGATAAAAATTGCCTTCCCTCGAAAGTCTCTTAACAATCGAGGGATTTGTTTCTAATCACAAGTCAAGTTTGGAAATTCCCGAATTTGTATTTGTTGAGGAAATTCAGGAAGTTCGCCGCCTTTGGGGTGTTTCGTTTTAAAAGGTTGCTGATTCAAATAAACATTTGACCCCAATTGCTTGACAAACACAGGCGTTTTTGACTCGTTGCACTGTTTGACGAGAGACTTGACCCATTCGATATGGCATGGTCTAGAGTCTGGCCCTGATTCACCACCGATAATAAGCCACTGGACATCATTCAAATATTGGCTAATATCGCCCAAATGTTTTAGTAATGGCTCCACTGACCAAAACCTAACACTAGCTGGAATTTGGGCAAGGAATTGACTACGTTCTTCAAGAGTGTGACGGTTTTCTATAGAAGTTCCAACCCAAATATTAGAAGGTAATTCCTCTAGCCCATGATTAGAGAGCCATTCATTTATAGATGACAACATAACTTCTGGGCGCTTAGTGAGGATTTGGAATATCTGCTTTGGCGCTACGAACATTCCATCTAACATTTCATGTTGCCAAGAACGTGGAATCCATTCACCAAAAACATCAGTCATTGAAGAAACGAAATGCTTTTTAGGTTTCCTTTGGAACCTCCATTTCCGAATAGCTTCTGTATCTAACACTAGCTCTGGTGGTTGCCCAGAGTAGGGTTGCTTATTCCCACCAAAAAAAGAATTTTGATTTAGCTTTTCGCTATAGCAATTTTTACACCCATCAGATATTTTTTGACACCACCAACCGCCTCGCTTGGCACGGATGATATTATCTGTTAAGTCTGCCCATTCTATATTTGTTGGCATGATTACTTTTCTCTCATTAACTTGAAATTGAACAGTTGAGTATGACTAATAAAACACCTCTTACGGAATATGATTCCCCGTGGAAGCAGATGTTGCAGTTGTATTTTGAAGACTTCATGCAATTCTTTTTTCCTCAAGCCCATGCTCAAATTGATTGGAGTAGAGGTTTCGAGTTTCTAGATCAAGAGTTACAACAAGTAGTTCGTGATGCTGAATTAGGAAAACGGCTAATTGATAAATTGGTGAAAATCTATCGCATTGGGGGCGAAGAATCTTGGCTGTTGATTCATATAGAAATCCAAAGTCAAGAGGAAACCGATTTTCCTAAACGGATGTTTGTCTACAACTATCGAATTTTTGACCGTTACGATCGCTCTGTTGCATCATGCGCGATACTGGGGGATGACAACATCAACTGGCGGCCATCGCAGTTTGGGTACGATTTGTTTGGTTGTACGGTTGATTTTCAGTTTCCTGTAATCAAGCTGCTAGACTATAAACATTGGTTGTCGGAGCTAGAAGCCAGTCGTAACCCCTTTGCTACAGTGGTAATGGCTCACTTGGCAGCAGTGCAAACCCGCAGTAATAGGTCACAAAGAAAACAATCAAAACTGAATTTAGTGCGTCGGTTGTATGAGCAAGGGTTTGAACGCGAGGCTGTTGTTAACCTTTTGGCTTTTATTGATTGGATGCTAACGTTACCATTGGATTTAGAACTAGAGTTTAAAAGAGAAGTCGAACAATTGGAGGCACAACTGCGTATGCAGTACGTTACTAGTTTTGAGAGAATTGCTCGAATAGAATCTTTATTAAAAGGCATAGCTTTGGGGTTAAAACTCAAATTTGGAACACCTGGACAAAACTTATTACCTGAAATTGAGCTTCTTGAAGATTTCAGATTGCTGGAATCAATCTTGGCAGCAATAGAAACAGCAGATACTGTGGATGAATTGCGTTCTATTTATCAGACAGCAGATGACACACCGTCAGAAAATTAGAATTGTTTGATATTTGATTTTCAAGGTTCAGCAAGTTTTGAGTGCCGAAATTAGCGTTAATTAAGCACTCAATGAAGTATCGTTATTAATTTCTGCATTAAGCTGATCAAACAGATCCGCCTCATCACCCCAACAATCCCAGTCAACTCTAGACGAACGTGCGAACATCTCCAGCTTGGTCATATCAGGACACAGCTTTTCTACAAGTTCAAAAAACTGTTCGGGCTTACGTGAATGCTCACGACGGGGTGAGTGTAAAATGCTTGACTGGTTTGTGAGTGTCCGTCCAGCAAAAGCTTTCACATTCCCACGAACAGCCAAAGCGCAATGTTCGGTCGAATTCCGCAACCAATGACCGACACCTAGATGTGTTTTAGTGTTATCCTTGGTAACTTTTTCCCAAGTCAGGATGGTTTTGAGTTCAAATCCCCATGTTTCTAAGCAGTGTGCGGCTTCGATCATGTGGTTGTTCGTGAACCATAGCCAGAGGATACAGCCATTGCTCCCGCATAATTCGGGAATGGGCAGAGCCAGAATTTCCTCAGTCCGCATTGGTTGATAGGGGATGCGGTTGCGGTGAGTTTTGTCTTTAGAACGAAGTCTGTAGAACCAGGGAGGATCTATAACAATGCACTGGTAATGGCCTTGTAGAGTTGTGAGTCTCATACTGCCTCCTGCGGTTGTTGAACAATCGTTGCACTGATGGATTCAAAATCAACCTGAAATATGTTTAAATCAGGAGTCATTTCGCCATTGTTATAAAGTCCAACAATGTGCTGTCTGATTGCATCTTCTGTGAGTCCATCAGGAATGTGAATGTGGGCTTCACTAATAATTTTTTCTACTACTTGAACTACGACTTTCATAGATACTCCTAAAACTCAATTAGGTTCAAAGTTTGTAATTGTGCAGCAAGTGTGCTGATAAAATCCTGTAGTTCTTCTGTTGCTTCTTGAGGGCTGATTGCTTTTTTAGAAACGTAAAGCTTTGTATTCTCTAAATAAACTTCTACACGAGTCATATTTGTATGTGGCGAAGTCAATAGTGTTAAAGTAAATTTCTCATATTTGCAAAAGTAGTATTGACATTCTTCACTCAGAGATTCCCCTCGCTGCCATTTGATAATTTCTGTATCGTCATCGTTAGCAAGTTCAAATTCAACTTCTTCGATTGCAATGATAGCCATAGCCACACACGCTCTTTCTGCTGGATGCGTAGCTGATTGCATTCGATATGATTCGGGGACTACATAGCCTTGAATCGAGTAGAATTTTTTAGCTAGTTTTTCAATGAGTGCGTCTTTTTGAAAAATTCCAAGTTCCATATCCTTTCCCCTCAAGGTAGAATTTGCCTTTGTTGTAAAAGTCTTAATTTTTGATGACTCGGCGATCGCTCTGCTTGACCGATGACCAATGACCGATGACCAATGACCATCAAGCAGTAACTACAGCTTTCTTGCTAGCGAAAGCACCTGCCTGCCTTAGCGCTGCACCAGGACTCGGATGAGCAAAGAACTCTTCTATAGCTTTGGTCAACCCAGCCGCAACAGCCGGATCGTGACAAGCGTAGACATAGATGGGCTGTTGAACGCCATTAACCAATCGCGTTTCTTGGCGATCGCCTAACTGTGGGTAGAATGTGCGAACCCATGTCCCCAAGTGTCCGCGATAGTGGGAGCCTTTAAGTGGGACTTTCTTGCCCAGTTCACTTTCTGCAAAATTGACCACACCTAACCACTTCTCTTCTGTGCCGATTAAAGACTGTCTGTTGTGGTCAGCTAAGAGGTTGGCGGCGTAATCATTTATCTGTTGCTCCATGTAGGGGTTGAGTCTGCCACCTGTTATCTCAGTCAGGGCCTTCATTGCTTCTACCAAAGTTTTTAAGCGCTGTTCGACTGGGGGAAGGGCAAGTGTGGGAGGTTGGGATGGGTGAAGTGAATAACTACCTGTTTTACGAATAGCTGGAAGGACTTCGTGAAATACCCAGCGCTGGAAACGTTTTGCAACTGGTTTACGGGACTTAAAGATGAGGCGATATAGTCCAGGTTCGGTAACAGTAAGCATTTCTTGCTCTCCACCAGGGGTACGAACATTCTTCGTACCCTTTTCATCTGGCTCCAGGGTCTCTAATGCTTTACTTGTATCGCTCAATTGCAAACAAGTGCATACGTCAGCAGCGACCCATTCTGGTTTCTCTGCTATGCCAACAAAACGAACTTCTTTCTCTTCAAACGAAAAAACTGATAAGTTAGACATGGCTATTCCTCTGCTATGGCTGTGGCTTAGTCAGGCGATCGCACTCTTGGCGGGGGGTGATCGCTTTTAAGTTTTATGGATAAGTTAGGCTTGATCGTCCTTGAAGATTTCATCGAAGCTGACTTCTCTGCCAGCTAAATCCGATGCTAAATCTTTGAGTTTAAATAGCGTGTCGATTTGACACCTATCGAGTAAACCTTTTTTTGCAGATGATAAGGTTCTTCTGTTAAGTCCCGTTTTCTCATGTGCAGTTTCAATGGACAAATCACTCTCCTCAGTCCAAAACTTTGACAAATCAATGTATTTAACCATTCTTTGTATCGGAATACGCCTAGACTTCTCAAGCATATTCCGATCGGCAGCATATTGATGTACCAACATATTGCTGTATTTTTCTATATTCACAATCTTACCTTCAATATTCCAGTATGTCAACATATCAGTATGTTGACATACTGGCATATTAGCGATATTGTAATAAACATAGGGCAAAGGAAAGCGAACTGCCTGCACCCAAACGCAAAAAGGGTTCGCAAGTCTAACCAGTCACAGATTTGATCAACATAAAACATAGATTTGAGAAACAAGAACCTCCCGTCGTATAGCACAAGGTACGCCAGGTAAAGTCGGCTGGGGGAGATACTCAAGATCACTCAATAAATCCACCCATACTGCAATTAGGGCAGCTGCTCAATACCTTCTCTAGAGCCTTTTGCTGTGAATTCTTGCTAGAAAATAACTGAAATTCAGAAATATGAGGCTACGCCAAATCTTTTTGACAGCGTTGCGGTAAACCACAACGTTGTTTACGCAAAACAAAAGGCGATCGCTGGCCTGGAAAACTCGCGATCGCCTTTTTACCCCAAACAAGAGGTATTTCTAATGATTACACAGACTTCAACCCCTACGCCAACAAAAGATCCGTTAACCACACGCGATCGCCAAATCATTGCAACTATCGTCAATCAGTCGGACTACTCAAAAGAGTGCAAGCCCGAAGATGTAGTGACTATCTGGATAAACTCGGATGATATCGTGTGGGTAAAAATGACCCACGGTTATGCTCGATACCACAAAAAATCTTTCAAACGCGCTGTTGCAGAGGTAAAAGCGAGTCTTTCTGCTCCAGTAGAGCGCAATCACAAGGAAGAAAAGGAATTAAAACAAGCTTCTGAGAAAATAGGCTTGTTAGGTGATTGTGATTGGCTATCGTTAAGCGTCCAATACCATTCTGAAAAAGTAATCGGTCATGCTGGTTGTTATATCTCTCACAAGGCTCGAATATTAACCCCACCGGCTGAATGGGATTTTACACTGCCGAAGTGGAATATGCCTGCTGCCATCTGTCCAGACTGCGAAGGTCATGGGTGCGGTAATTGCTCGTATCGCGGGACTCGTGCAGAAGACTTGTGCGAACCAGTAGACGGCTATCGACTGACTTATGTAGGACGCACTAGCCTTCAGACGGCTCACAACGTATATCTAGATGGTAAGTTCTTGGGAATTGTCTTCAAGGTCAGAAACGTTGATGAGTTATGGGAAAACGACCCCAAGACCTACTATTGGCAGTGTAGCAATGGCATGAAGTATTGGAGCGTAAAAGAGGCTGTAGAAGCACTGTTCAGGGTAACTACTCCGATTGAACTGCCACAAGTTCGTCAGGAGTTGGTAGCGGCGTAAGTGAAATGGTGGAAGAGAATTTTCTTCCACCACTGTTTTAAAATCAGTGCCACTCAGAATTAAAGCTTCGCTTATTTTTTGCGAAAACTAACATTAAAGAAAGGCAGCAGCTACTATGACAGCTTTTGACTTTGATTCTGCTGAACACAAGCTATACGAAAAGACCCCAGCAGCCAAAAGTATTCCTTCACCCGCAGGCATTTGGATTGCTTACGAAAATCAACAATTAGCAGGATGGTACGAAAATAAAGAACTAGAAGGTGGGAAAGAGTATAAAGTTATTACTAACAAATTGGACGAAAATGATGAAAAGATAGGCATTCCTGGCGCTCTCTACAGACAACCACGAATACTTGTGATTGGGCGATCGCCTCTGCTATACGGAAACGATAGAAAGGTGATTGGAGTTTGGCGTAGCAGTGATGGTTTGGACAAGAACGCCTACAAATTCGGTAGGCGGTATATGGTGATTTTCGTCGATGCCCAAAATCAACCTCTTCATATCGCACCAGTACAAATAACTGCTTGGGGAGTGTTTCAAGTGTCGTTTGATCAACAACTAATGGCATTCCGTGAAACCTGCGAACAAGCTTATGCAAGTTTTCACGGTAAACATCACCAACCGAAGAATTTACTTTGGCATTCGATGTGGGTATTTTGTCCCACATTGAAAACAGAGAAACGTGAGAAAGGGGGGCAAACTTCCAATGCCTGTGTCTGTAACGGATACGAAAAGCCAACTGCGCTCAACTGGGAAAGTTATTGTATTGGCAAGAAACCAATAGCTCAAGAAATTGCCCTTGTGCATAATTCCATCTGCGATTGGTGGAAAAAAGGATTGCCTAACAATAACTTACCAAAGCATACGTCTCATGCACTTGATCGCAATCAATTGATGATGGAGTCGCAACGATTGATTGAAGCTTTAGGTTGGGGCGAGGAAAAGGGCAAACAGTTTCTCATAGAGAACTATGGTAAAAAAGGAAGGCAGTCACTAACTAACGAAGAATTTGCTAACTTCGTCAACAAATTGCAGTCTATGCAAGCAAATTATGACGATAAAGTTGGTTACTGGGAAGATGTGCCTTCTTAATAAACAAATACTTATTGAGGTGATTGCAGCAATTGTGTTCGCCTTTATGCTTCCCTATTTACTTTCAAGTAGGGAAGCATATTTAACGAACAGAATTCAGGAGTCAGGAGCCAGAATTCAGAAGAAGGTTAAGCGAGTGGTGGATCTGAATCCCCCACTCATTCATTCTGACTCCTGAATTCAGAATAGCTGAATTCTTCTTCAATCAGTTCTCAAGTCTTTTCTACAGCTAACAAAGAAAAGGAAAGGGAAAAAGTTTTTCTTGTGAGAGTGACTTAATAATTCTTGAATCCCTTTCTTCCTCTTTTTATTGGGCTGTATATCAATCATTTAAAATACCCCCATGACAACAACAATCGTTCACCCTAGTATCGAAAACTTACAGCAGTTTTCTGACTCGTTTGACATTGATAAACTATTGCAATCTGAAGGAGTTCTGCCGTGGCTTCTAGCAAATGGCTGGAACTACGACGATGAATCTTGTTTGATTGCAAACATTATTGATGAATCTACAAGCTTGGATCAAGTTTGGGACTCTGAAGAGTTTGATTTCAATGCTCTGCCTGATGAATCAAAGGAAAAATTGAATCAGATTTTTGAGCATTTCTATCTTTAGTATTTGTCACTTTTAATCAATAATTAATCATTGGTAACGAATATGCAACCAACAATCACACTTCCACGCGGTTATGGAATTCCAAAGTTTTATGTTGGGCAACGGACTAAACAAGGCAAAGTCATTGGTATTGAAGTATTACCATACGATAGCGTATTAGCTGAGAATTGCGGTCATGGCTATCGCTATATTGTCATGACTTCTCGCCATACCGAAGAAGTTAAATATCTGGAATCAGATCAGATTACGCCGCTCTCACCGTCAGAAGTAGAAGCTGAGATTCTAGAAGAAGTTGATTACTATTTAACTCAGCTTGTATTACTGCAATCAGAGTTAAAAGCTGACCTCAAGATTCAGACTCCATTCGGTCAAATTAACCCACCGATTTCAACAACTAAACGTACTTCTGGGAGCGGTTCTAGGTTGTCTAAACCGAATAAGGAAAAAGTTGCTGCTTAACGAAATAAGAATCAGCTTATCCGTGAAAAACTCTACAGTCAGACTGATTAAATCTGACTGTAAAGAAAAATCAATTCCACAACAAATTATGGCACACTTCACTGCTAATAAGATGGAATTAAATTTGATTAAAGTCTACGATTCAACGCTTTTAAGCTCCTCAAAAGTTTACCAAATCAACGGTACGCTTTCCCGATATTTGGGTGATGAAGGTAGTATAAACCATCCACAGTATCTATTTGTCCCTCTGCCAAATCAAAGGAAAAAAGCCAGCTTTCGACTAAACCGAAACAAACTCATGACTCGCTGTTATGAAGTCGAAGGCATGGTTTATCAAAAGCCTGTGGTACAGAATAATTCACAGCAACTTCAGCTATTTTAAGCCATGTCCATACATAAACCACCAGTCATTAAAAGACATATTCGGCTACAAAATAGCTCTGCAAAAGTAATCTACAGAGCTAGTACAGACATTCGCTCTCTTGAGAAATCACCACAAAGAAAGCTTCGCTTAATCGAAAGTGAAAAATAATGATTGAGGTCAATAATCATGGTACAAGCAATTGACAGCCCTATTGCTACAAATTTCCTAACTGATGCAGTAGTCGAGCGCCACAATTTCTCACAGTTAAATAAAACTCGCATTCGCTTTCGTATTCAACTGAAGAAAAGTACAAAATCTGCTGCACCTAAATGGGCAGATGTACTAAAAGCTGAGGTTTCTGAAATCGAATCAGACCTTGTGAAAGTGACAAATTCCGAAGTCGGATTACGCGGAATCAAAGTATTCAAGAAGCTCGATGAAGCTGCTGCCAAACTGAGGCAAGAAATTGCTTCGGTTCAAGAGTGGATGTCTGCTGATACTGGTGATTGGATTTGTCCGATTGATTTAGCTCCACTTGTGTGGAATCAGTTAATCAATATTAGGGATAATCTAGCTCCCGCTCTCAGGAATCAATTAAAAGTTGATTATGAAACAGGGTTGCTTGATTATCAAGAACGCATTGACCAGTTCCTCTCACTTAACACCTGGGAATTAGCACACGATAAGCAAGAATCTGTAAAAGCCAACTTGCTAAGAGCATTCCCGACTCTGACCGATCTTGAAGACTATTTGCAAGTCGTGATTGGTCGTCCGGTGATCATACCCGCTTTGTCCGAACAACTCAATCAGCAGCAAGCCGAGTGTCTAGACCAGATTACCAAATTCATCCAACAGTATGACCAAAATCTGGAACAGAGATTGAGGGAATCAGCCCTGGCAGGTGGTGAACAACTCGCCGCGCAGTTGCTTGAAGAGTTGGCTGATTGGGAGCCAGGACGTAAGCCCGTACAGTTTAAAAGGAAAATGGAGCGCCATCTGATGAAGGTTCAGGTACTACTAGCGAATGCTGACCCGGAGGCAGGCAGTAGCTTGGAAGCGATGATGACGCACTTAGATTCTATCGTTAACGATCCAGCAATTGAGTCAAAAAATCTTGGCAGTGATGGGCGCAGTCAATTACAGCAAAAGATGGAACAAATTCGCACCAAGTTGCTGGATGAACAGCGCAATCTACAATCACTTGCGACTGGCGACGTGGGCTTGTCGAAAGCTACTGTGATGTCGTTTAAATTCAGGTAAAAAACAGTCTTGGGCGGGTGCATTCGCTCAAGACTCGACCAACGTATTCGTATGTAGTTTTCAGAATAACCCAAAAAGGATATCGCACCCGTACTATTTCTCAAACCAATTTGAAAGCCTTGGAGCCAAAAATGTCGCATTTCTCAACAGTTAAAACCAAGCTTGCTAACCGTGAATGTCTAATACAAGCTTTACAAGATTTGAAGCTGAATCCGCAAGTTCATGAAGAAGCGCAATCACTAAAAGGATACTACGGTGGCTCTCAAGGACAAAGTGCTGAAATTATAGTTTCTGGTCGCACCATAAAAGCCCGTGCAGACATCGGTTTCAAATGGAATCAGTCAAGCGGCGTGTACGACGTAATACACGACAGTTATGAAACAGTTCCGAAATTGGGACAAGACTTTTTCAGCAAGAAACTAATGCTGGCTTATGGACAACGAATGGTTCGCGCTAAAGCTGCCGAGTTACAAGAAAGGTTTGGTGAATGCGCGATCGCTGAAGAAACCAACGGGAGCGTGCAAACTCTACGGCTGACTTTTGCCGGACATCAAGAAGTTAAACAATTTGCACGGAGATAAATTATGGAACGCTCAATATTGATTCATTTTGACAGCGCTACAGGTGAAGTTCGCGTGGAGGCGGAGGGGTTCGAGGGAGTGAGTTGTTTATCGGCTACGCAACCATTTGAAGAAGCACTTGGGGTTGTCAGCGAGAGCGATCGCACGTTTAAGGACGAAGCCCAAACCCAACAACTTCGGACTACCCTAAGCAGTCAAACACGTTTGCACCAGTAATCAGTCATCAGTTACCAGTTTTAACTCGGCTGGTAACTGCTGATCATAAAGGCTTCGCCATTTCACAAATGAAGTAGTTGAAATAATTGACATGAAACTCTCAAATCTGCTCTCCACGCTCGATTCACAAATCCCGATCGCCGCAGTTGATGTCCTGTCCCCCGATGAGGCAACTATCATTCAGTGGTTGACAACCGAAGCTAAAGAAAAACTCAACAGTCCAGTTTTCTTTTGGAACCTGGGAGTATCCAGCCTGGAGCAATGCCTGATTGCACCGGATGGTGGGCTGGTGTTTAAGTCGGTGCCGGAGTACAAAAGACCTGCTCATACAGATCCGTTGCTGTTCGTATTCGACTATATAAATAACTTTGATGGCGTTGGCGTGTTTATTCTGGGGGACATACACCCATTTCTTGGCAAGAATTCCCCACAGATGAGTTGTGAAATCTTGACCAGAGTGAAAAACCTTTACCACCGACTCAAACCTACAGAAAAACGGATCGTGCTGCTGGGTCAAAACATCGAACTACACGATTCTTTGGTAAGGCTCATCCCCTACTGTGAAGTGCCACTACCGAACATTGGCCAAATTCAAGACCATTTCGAGTCATATCTGGTTTTTCTTGAAGAATCTGCTACTGAGCAGGATGTCACATTTCGAGTGTCCCTGAGTTATGAAGAAAAAGAAACCTTTGCACGGGCAGCCCTGGGACTGACGTTAGAGGAAGTCAGCGATTTCTTGCGACTGACCGTTAAAGAGCGTTTGAGCCGGAATGGTATTTTGATTGATGCTACAGTTACGCCTCTAATAGTCGAGTACAAAACTCGGCTCTTGGCTCAAATGGGAATTGAATTGGGAAAACCTGCAACTATCCCCTTTGGCGGACTCGATTTACTGCGCGAATGGCTGATGAGGCGGCGGCGACTGTTCACTATTGAAGCGCGATCGCTGCATCTGCCGCAACCCAAAGGCGTATTGTTGGCGGGGCCTCCCGGAGTTGGTAAAAGTTTACTTGCTAAAAACATCGCAACTATACTGAATTTACCACTCCTACAACTAGACATTGCGTCCCTTTTAGGCTCACTCGTTGGCGAGTCCGAGGGCAATGTCCGCCGCGCACTTAAAACGGCTGAAGCTATTGCCCCATGCGTATTATGGGTTGATGAGATAGAAAAAGCACTTTCGGGGATTGGTGACACAAGTGGAGTTTCCCAGCGAATCCTGGGAAATCTGCTCACATTTATGAGTGAGTGTACGGCTGGCGTGTTTGTTGTAGCTACCTGCAACGACCCGTCAGCACTACCAAGCGAACTCAAGAGGAAGGGAAGATTTGATGAAAACTTTTTTGTTGACTTACCAACCGAACCGGAGCGATGTCAAATCCTGAAAATTCACCTGGAGCGTTTTGGCATTGTGGTCGAAGGCGAATATCTGGAAGCGATCGCTGCAAACACCGCGAAGTTTTCAGGCGCAGAATTAGAAACTCTAGCAGCAGAAGCGGCACTGCTGGCGTTTGACGAAGGGCGACCGCAGCAAGTGACGCTGGGAGATTTAGAGAATTGCAGCCATTCCATTACCCCGCTTGCCGTTACTGATGCTGCTGCTGTGGAGCGAATGCAAGCTTGGTCTAAGACTGCGAGGGCAGCAAGTAGTCCTGTCATCGGGGCAAAACAAGCGTCTTTGCGTACTGCCAAGTTTCGCAACATGAATTGATAAAGTCCGCGATTTCTCCTGTTGTGTTCAAGAGAAATCGCATTGCTCAAAAGAGACAATTGCTACGCCAAAAAGAAAGTGAATTGGCTTGGATTGACAATGATATTTCTAATTTCAAAGTAAATCAAATGGCAAATACAGACTTAGTAACTTATTACGGTCAAACCGAAAAAATCGACCAGTTAGTTGAAAAACATGGTGCATATTTAGAACAACTAGATAGAAAAACGAAACTCTTGCTACGTACAACTTTGTCGCAATATGTTTTTATGCAACAAATATGTACTCCTGATAACTATTTGGTTACAGAAGCTTTGAAAGATGGAGACTTTGAGAGATTCCTGTGTGATGGTATTCCAAAAGTGTTAATAAATCTCTGTTCTGAGCTAAATGGACTAACTGTTGACGATGCTGAAACAATTTTAGAAGCTTTGCAACATCAATTACGTTGGGGTAATGCCCGATTATTGACGATTCAATAACTAATTACAGGTGAATATCTAATTTTTAGATATTCACCTGTTTACTAATTCCAGCATAAAAACTATGGAAACATATCTTGTTTTTGTTGACGCTGTTAACAACAGCAACAAGTTCTGGAGCGCAAAAGCTGAAGGCAGCAACTTAATAGTCCAATGGGGACGTGTTGGTTATCAGGCACAAACCAAAGTCCACACATTAGGAAGTTATCAAAGAGCGGTTGCTAAATTTCACAATCTAGTAGCCGAAAAAAAATCTAGGGGCTACAGAGAAAGTCAGCCACAAATGGATGGCGAACGCAGTATTTCAGATATCAGACGAGCGATACAACTATTAAATACTATACGCCTGGCTGTTGCAAATAGGAACTTCGGTGATAGCTACATACTTGCCCTTAACGAGTATCTGAAAATTGTCCCAACACCATTGGGAATGCAGATTGATCCTTACAGGGTGTACCAAACAGTTGTAGATGTTGACTATCAACAAGAACTACTCAATTCTTTGCTAGTGAATGAACCTGTAGCTGTTCAGATCAAAGAATCGCCGCAATCTGAACCGAAAACTGTCAGCCTCAAGGCTATCAGCAAGAGTTTCTGGCGACATTTGTAATTTTATAAGCGTCACTTTCTAAGAGATGCTAAAAAGCTACACTTCATTTTGAAAAATTGTTTGGGTAAATTATGGAAATCAAGACTATTGCTGTAACTTACACACGTAAGTTCAATTTAGGTGACTACGAATCTTTAGAATTAACTTGCTCACTATGGGGACAAATTGACCCAAAAGAAGAAGATGCACAAGGGACGACACAATTTCTATTTCAACAAGCAAAGGATTCTGTTAAGGAAGCTGCAATCCCAGTAATTAAAGCTTCTAATCATCAAATGAATAAAGCCAAAGCGTACAAGCACTCTGCAACAAATCAATTTGACGATCTTGATAATTTCTAATAACTGAAATTCACCTTTTAAATTCAAAAACACTTTAGTCAAGCATTAATACTGCTTGGCTATTTTTTTTCACCCAGCGCTTTGACCCCCACAAACCACAACAGGAAAGACACCATGCCTAAAAAAGCTAACCCAGTCCCAAAAGACCATTCCCAGTTATGCCTTCAGTACCTAAGTCGTTGCGGTGGCAGCGCTCGGTTATGCAGTATCAATTTTAGCTTGGGAGTGATTCAAACATTGGTCAATCAAAGAAGAGTAAAGATTACGAATACAGGTGCAGGATTTTTTGTGGAGTTGGACGAAGTGAAATGAAAACCCATAAAGTAACTCATCAATCATCTTTGCCTTCAAACACCCGTAATAAATTAGTTCTACGCCGGACTCGAAAAAGATTTAACCCCAAAGTATTCATAGACCGCACGATAGAAACAACTGCAATTGTCTCTCTGCTCTTAACTGGCTTTTCAGGAGTAGGGGCAATGGCTTGCTGGGGGCTGGAGATTATCGAGACTAATAATCCCAACATAATCATCTCTGGTTGGGAGCAACAGAAAAATATTTGCTTGGGTGCAATGCTGGTAAGTTTTTCCGCATTTTTAGGCAGTTCTTTAGTCGGAGCTAGTTTCAGTATTCAACGAGATAAATTTTAGGGAGGGAAACAATAATGGAAATCAGATTAACCACAGCAGAGATTCAGACTATATTACAGGGTTGTCAATATACATTGCAGCTTGTGGGGAGTAGTAAGGATTATCGCAGGCTTCAGTCGTCCGAGTACTTTTCTACATCAAATAATGTGGTATTAAACGATGCGTTCAATGTTTTAGAAGAAATAGTGAACGCAATTGATGGGGTGGAACAGATGACCTAGCCCCGTAGCGGTGGGGTGCAGGGATGGGGTGCAGGAGAAGAGAGATAGCCTCAACAACCTGCATCGTTACAAGCCCCGTTCACTGTATCCCCTACACCCAACACCCAACACCCTACCCCCCACACCCTTGTTGTTGATCGAATAGCAAACAGAAAAAATCTAGAAATCAAGCAGAGATTTTTCAACACTGGAGGGCTATTCCCTACCACAGACTAACCCTACAACTAGGAGCGATCGCAGTATGGTACAAAACATTGGTATTAAACCAATGCATCCAAGAGAATTCAAAATAATTCACAATGCTTCTATATACCTGATGCATAGGCTTAGTGATTATCCTGAAGAAACAATAAGTCATTGGTTAGCTGACGAAAGTAGTACAAGGTATCAACAGCCAAAACCACAAGTACTTAATCATTTTGGAGCTATCCATAAATTATTATCAGGTACTTAGCGTCAGCCTGACGCTAAGTCATCAGAAAAACCCTACTCACCAGCCGATAGGGTTTTTATTATTAGTATTAGCAGTACCGGAATTCAATCGGAACTCAACCGGAATTCAATCGGAACTCAGTCGGAACTCAATCGGAACTCTAGGAGCCGAAACCATTGCTAATTCAGGGAAGCTGTGTAGTTGAACAATTGTTAACACGAGAGGAGGCAGCCAAACAATTGGAGCCATCAGTTGGAATTAGACAGTTCCAAAAGTATTTAGACTTAGCTTCTTTGTACCTGCCAGAATTTGAGGATTTTCGGGACGAAGATAACGGAGGGCTAAACGGACGAGCAAAGTTGACAAACTGGCATTTACCTGTGCTTCAAAGAATTAGAAGTTACGTTTTAGCCAAAGGTTCTTTAAAGAAGGTAGCTATTGAATTAAAAAATCACCCCGAAAAGTTTTTAGGAGCCTAAATCATGATTGTTAAAGAATTTGCACAAGCTCTCAACAAAGTACCAGGAAAAGTAGTTGACGAACTACGCCGTCAATATCCAGAGCAAAAATGGACGGTAGATTCACTAGTTCCAGAGGAGATTTTAGCTAGATTTCAAGATATTACCAATAGTGAGAGATTACAGCCTAAACAATCACCTGTAGCAGATATACCCGAAGCCACAATCACCAAAGCTGACGAAGCAATTCAACAAGCCTCATACAAGTTGACTGCGGCTGATAAAGAGACTATTTCTGGTGCTATAGCTGTTCAAAATGAGCAATCTAAGATTTTGGGTGCATCAACTGGTGTCACAGGAGCTTTGTTGTTCATGGAATCCTTGATTGGAGCCAAAGGGACGGTGTTGGATGCCTTTGCCGAGCAATCCATGTTGGAAGTCGATAACCAGATTACCGAGATAGATCAGAGTTTGATTAATTTGGCAGAAGAAGCCTCAACAAGATTGGGGGAGTCGATCCGAAAAAAGGAACAACTCAAAGTACGACTCAATTCCTTACGGGAGAGAGTCAGTTCAATGGGGACACAGATCCGATTTTAGAAGCTTATAAAACAGTGGCGGCATTGTTACAAATCCAAAATGAAACTGTTGCCACTGTTGCCGAAATCCGACTGCTTCAAAAACTATTAACTCATCAAAGGAAAAATCAAGTTATGGATATTCTGAGTACGGGATTGTTTGCTACTTCAGTTGTTGGCGCTTTAGGTGGCAGTGCATATCTCGTTGGTAGCGTTGTCGCTACTGGATTAATCGGCAGTGGGGTGTTCATTCCCTTGGGATTACTTGTTGGTGCAGGATTGACTTTTCTGGGACGGGCATCAAAGTAATAGTGATAGGCGCGAGTGTTTCTTAAAACTGTTTCACGAAGCTGTTTCACAGCACTGTTTCATGAAACGTTTCAACGGTTTCATCAATGTTTCAGGGCGTGAAACAGCATGAAACAGCATTCCCCCGGCGTGAAACATGAAACGTGAAACATGAAACACCAGCTAATTCCCTACTCGAAAGCCCTTATGGGCGGGATTGTTTCACGAAGCTGTTTCACAGCACTGTTTCATGAAACGTTTCAACGGTTTCATCAATGTTTCAGGGCGTGAAACAGCATGAAACAGCATTCCCCCAGCGTGAAACGTGAAACATGAAACGCCTCATTTTATGTGTGAAACAGGGGAAAAATTTGTAGTAAGAACGCGCTATAACACAGTAGTCTCATGTATAAGAAACAACTGTACTTAGCTTTGGCTGGTGTTGGCATTTGCATATTGCCTGTAATCATCCCCTTAGTACCCAAGTTGGGGGCTTATGCAGAGCTTCAACGGCTAAAAGCCACAGAAGAATTAGAGCGTTCCCGCATAGAAGAACGGGCAAAAACCAGTGATGCTCTATATGAGGCGGGAGTGATGCCCACAAGTCGCAAGCTGAGAATTACCAATTACTTTGATAGCGCTAAACGCAATCCCAGACCAGACACAACCCTATATCTTGATGATGAGATTGTTGATGTTTTTGATGCGACGGGCAGGTGTATTGGACGAATTGAAGAAGGAATTTGGAAGTGGAAATACAAAGCCAAAGGGATTTGTAAAAGCGTTCAAAATATCAAACAAAGTAGGAGTCAGTAATGGGTAATGGTGCAGAAAGTAGCAGCACTAGCAACAGCGATAATAAACCCAAAGGTAAGAAGCGATCGCTTGGTGAAATCATCGATTTTTGTGCCAAGGCTGTTGTGATGATTGTTGGCTTACCTATTAGGGCAGCCGCCGCGATTGTTAATCAATTTGTTGCTAATGGAGGTGCAGGTCGCGCGTTAGTTGGCGGGATTTTATTTATCGGCGGTTCCATGATTAGTGCTGATTCAACTTGGCAATTAATCTTTACTGGCCCCCCTGTTTTTCCCTGGTTTGAGCCGGCTTGGAATTGGCTAAATGTGCCGTTTGCACTGTTCAACCCGTTTTTTTACCTGGCATTCATAATTTCTGTGGGTGTTCAGGTAATTGAAGCCCATGCCTTACGCGGTAAAAACCCAGATTCAGCACGACGGGAACTTCAAGATCACATGGTTTATGAGCTTGAAACCAAGCCTAGTGGCAAGATTGACTTGGTAGGCCAACTCTGGGCGGACTACAAAACCGCAGGTATACGCGATCGCTCTAGCGCAGGGCTGGTTGTGATTGCGGTTTGGGTGTTCGATATTGTAACCACCTTTGCGGCTCGTAACCCATTTGAATTTACAGCCCCATTCATGATTTTGGGCTGTATTTTGTTTAACATCGGCACAATGATGGCGGGTGAAATTGGGTTCGCTATTTGGCGACTGACAAAGGATTAGAACGGAAACCGCCCAAAAAACCAATAACTATAAAAAAAGGGCGGCAACGTTTACCAAGGGAGGCATTTATGCAAAGTAATAATATCCCGAAAATTACAACTAAAGAAACTGAACATTTACGCGAATCATATCCTAGCTTGTCTCACTTGGAAGCTGGCAATATCGCCCAATGGCTGCAAGAGAGAAAAGATGGATTATTTGAAATGGCACGGGCATCTGAGAATGAAGCAGACATGGCTCGTGTACTTGGTTTGTTGGCTTCTGGGATCGGAGCAGTTTGTTATGCGGTTAACCCAATGGCTATAGTTGGTGGTTTAGTCGGTGGTGCTGCGTGGTTATGGTTTGTTGTCGAACACTCCAACCGCACTAAAGAAATTGCCCCCTTGCCTTTTGTACGTGGCAACTTTATAGACGCTCTAGCTCGTGCCGGGGATTATGATGCGAGGAGCAATTATCAAGCGGATCATCTTGCCAATACTGTTAAATTCCTAGAGCGACAATCAGCAGAAGAGTACACCTTTCTTCATGCTGAGTTTGAAAATATTAGTCAGTATTTAACACAAGTTGAGCCAGGAAAACGCTTTTATGCTTATCGCTGGATGTTTGGCTGGTTTAGCAAGCTCAAGGGTCGTCAGCTACCCACTTATGAAAGCATGGCTCTTCATTTACAGGATGTGACAATTGACAGCCGGGTGAATCGGTCGGAGATAAGTGCCATCGCACAGGCTCAAGCCCAGTTACCACCGACCGTAGATATCAAGCAGTTTCAATCGCTACAGGTAGATATTGGGAAGATGAACCAAGCTGCGGAGTTTTCTAGACCGACAGAGTTACAACCATCTTCCTCTGATGGGCTTGTACCAGAGACTATAATTAATATCCCTCTCACTAATAGGGCAAACGCACTGATCGCTGCTTTAACGAAAAGTGGATTCCAAGTAGAGAATATGATGAGTTCTCAAGTCATTGCGATCGCTGGTACTCAACGAGGTGGCAAAGGAACCTTAGCAGCAATCTTAGCAACATTATCAACTGCACTTGACCCCGGATTGAATACCCAATACTTTACTGCTGGGGTGGACGTTTACCCCTTTGCCTGCAACTTGACCTCTGCTCTTAAATACCCAGATATTGATGCTGATGGGGCTGATCAACTCGTCGCTCGTGATTTATTGAAATTTCTCAAGGGTTTAGATGGAAGCGAACCTTACTCCCATAAAAATTTACTGCTAGTAATTGATGAGGCAATGCGGTTGCTGTCATTGTTGGAGGAGAGCGATCGCACCTGGGCGATTCAATATTTACTTTCTCGCTTCGCTAAGTCTGGTGGTACATTAATTATCGTCTTGCATGGCTCTAACCTGACAAGCGTAGTCGGTAAAGCTACGGCTGGGCTGGCAGATACCTTTAAGCAATCGGTTAACTTTATTGGCTGTGTAGCTCAAGCGGTTAGCGCTGGTGGTCTACGCAAAATGAATGTTGCTAGTGGAGAATATTTTAAAGCCAACCCTAATAACTTTGGAGAACCTGTTAGTGGTGGCAATCTGGGCATGATTCCCGAATGGCTAAAGACCCATTTGCACCCAGGCAATGGGCAACCAGACCCAGCTAGAACATTACTTCAGTTCTTTCCAGAATTGATTCAAGAGCATGAAAGGGCAGTCATACCCAGAGGGGAGAAGATTGCCCCATCAGACGCAGTTAATCATCTGGAGTCCATTTTTTCAAAGCCTTATCAAGAAGTGGAATTTCTGGAAGTAGAAGAGAGTAGTATTTCTGAGGCTGATTTGGAACAGATTGTGGCGATCGTTGCAGCTACTACTAGCCCTCCAACTTCTTTTGCTGCTATCAGAAACAGCCGCAAGTGGGGCGAAGAGAAAAAGAGTGTTCTTTACTTGAGGAATGCCTTGTCACAATTGATTGACAATAACCGATTGTGCGGAAATGAAAAGGATGGTTTCAGCGTAATTAATATTAATTAGTAATATTGGTCACACTTCCTGTTGAGTTCCTGTCGAATTCCGGTCGAGTTCCGGTATTCTTACATCTCCAAGTACGGTTGAAAAATAGGGCCTTTTTGTCTCTCCAGTAAGTTTTAATTTTTTCTAAACATTTTCCAGAATGTGGAAGCATCGGGAAGTTTTTAAATGAACGATAAATTAACCACAGCATTACAAAAATTAGCCATAAGTCCAGTTAAAGCAGACAGGCTGGCCATTTGTAGATTGGAAAAAGAGTACGGCGCTTCTTTATCAGAAATTGTTGGTGAACTCGAAGATTATGCCATCGTTCACCAATCTATTCAAGACGAAAGAGCTAAACCCAAAAATCAGTATCAGTTGATTATTGCTTGCTGTTATGGCTGTCTTTGGGGTGCAGTTATCGAAATTGCGACGTTATTTATTAAGCCCAGCGTTTGTCAGATAAAACAACCAACTAAGTGTATTTAGGCATTCGCCTCAACAATCTATCTTTTAAAGGCGATCACTATTACTGTGAGTCTTGGTTTTTAGGCGATCTCTCTTTTGCTTTTAATATATCGTATATTAGGTATTGGAGCCTAGATCAAATGTCTAGACTTTTAAACTTCATGTAATTACTACAAGAATTTAACCGTGATTACAAATGCTAGTAGCCTTACCCTTGGCGCTCTCCGTCAAACTTTTGGCTTGAGACTCGACTCTAGCGATCGCTTTTTTGATGAATGGTTAAATAATGCGCCGACTCTAACCGAAGCGGAACTACAAGGACTAGATCGCCTCACTCGAAACTATACCTATCTTAGTCAAGAAGAACCACCTCTCGAAGAAATTGTTAAGCTTGTAGTTATATCACCATTGCTAGATTTAGCAGGTTTCTATCAGTTTCCTTTTTTGGTAAAAGCAGAAGTAAGTACCAATATCGAAGTTGCAGATGAAGCTAATGCTATTGCAGTTCAAGGCAGGATTGATATTTTGGTGATTCAAGATAGTTTTTGGATTTTGGTGATCGAGTCAAAGCCTGCAAGACTAGACGTTACGGCGGGAATTCCCCAAGCACTTACTTATTTGTTGAGCGCTCCCAACTTACAGTCAAGTTGTTATGGAATGGTTACAAACGGAAGAGAAGTATTGTTTTTGAAATGCGATCGCCACCAAAATGTCCCTCAATATACTAGATCCAATACTTATCGGTTACTTGAAAATACATCAGAACGTATCCAAGTTTTGCAGGGACTTAAACAAATTGGGGCTTATATTGGCGATTTGAGGAGTTAGGCGATCGCTTAATAATTATTGGTCTTTGCGGCGGGACACATCCTTAAAGGAATCGCCAATAACTTCTCGGAACTTATCAACCAATGAAACTAATGATCTAACAGGGGCAGAGTTATTTGTACAGTTTGCAACTCCTGAATGACTCTTAAACAGTAACGCCAGCTCGAAATTCAGGAAGCGTCGAACATTCAGCTTGGGTAGGCTCATAACTATACATGGCTTGCCTTACCTACCCAAATCTTGTTACCTAATTGATATCCTATCCCCCAATATCTTTGCCACTCTTATAGTTCATCGCTCTGGGTTTCCTCTTGCCTATAGGGACTACTTTCGATTGCTTGGGTGCTTGCGGCGGACGGCATTTCTCGCAATATAGAGGTCGAACACCAAAGGTTTCTCGTTGTGTAGGTTGTTCGCACTGCTTACATACGAAGTTAAAAACGCGAGTGTGAATTTCCCGCTTGTGCGCTCTGACAGTGTACTCTCGGACTTGGATTTCTTTGCTTGCCATTGCTTATTGCAATTAGTGACTTTTTGGATCTTAGCCTTTGCTAAGAAGATTTCAATGGTCTGGGTAAACATAATCACCCGTTTTGTGAATGGGAATTTTCATGGCTACGCCAAGACAAAAGTGAGAGTTGCAACGACCAAATACACGCTTCAAAGCCAACTGCAACGCCTCACGACATTGAAAAATCACAAACATTTGGAGTTAATCATGGATATCCAAGCTACTCTCACCCTGACGAGCCAAGCAGTCGTTATCAGCTTTGTTGCGCTGATGGTTTTCGATTTCATAGATCGTTTGTGGGTTGTACCCTTGCCGCCAATCGGATGGGAGCCATCGGTTATTGAACAGCCCACAGTTTCCGCAACTTCCCCACAACCTACTCCAAGGGCGATCGCATTTGAGAAGATTTCCGACCCTTGGACTTTAGAACCACAATCCCCTGACCATTCTGTTCCCACGCCAGCAGTTATAATCCCTTTCCCCAGACTCCGACTACTCCCACCTGCCAAAGCACAACCGACCAAACCCAAGCGGACTAAAGCAAAATCGTCCACGCCTAAGAAATTCGCCTCAACTAGTACTAAGCGCCAGTCCACCAAGCCACGCAAGATAACTGGAAAGTACCAAAAAAATTATAGTTAACCCGTCCCCACGGTCAAACAATTGTAGACTGCCGAGAAGATAAGAGAATTGACGATAGCGACGCGGAAAGCGACTGTGCGTAGCGTCTTTTAGATTTATTCCACCCACTTGACTGCTGGGCTTGTACCAAAAACATTCAATCTCCAATCTGCCCTATTCAATCTTCTCGGTCAAACGGCTACGCCAAACCGAAAGTGATGTATTCATATAATATATATAGATATGGTCAGCCTTATAGCCACGCAAGGAACTCTGTTTGACCTAGAAACAGTTCTGGATTATGGGCAATCAATCCTCAACGTTGCTCAAGAACTCACCAAATCACTGATTGAGCAACGGACTATCTCCACCAGGACAATCCAAGCCCAGATGAATCGCTACTTTCTAGGCACTGCCGCGTCTGGTGCATGGCAATGGAAAGATGCTTACGAAGCAGTGGAAGCGGCGCAAATATTATATCTGCGTCAAAAAGGTTACAAGCTTTTATTAGAGTCGCCACAAACAGTATTATTAGAATTGGAGAAGTTAGTAGCCCTGTGCCCAACGCAAACACGGCGCAGTGAAGAGTCAGTACAGCTTCAGCAATTCTCCACCCCTCTGCCGCTTGCTTATCTGGTAGCCAAAGCAGGATTTATACAAGCTACTGATTTGGTGCTGGAGCCATCTGCCGGAACTGGTCTATTGGCACAAATGGCTAAACTGCACAGTGCAAGTCTGATGCTCAACGAGCTTGCACCCGATAGAAGTAAGATTCTGCGGCGATTATTCCCTGGTACATCGCTATTCTCAGTAAACGCGGAACAGATTAACGACTATCTGGTTGGCAAGACTCAGCCCTCAGTTGTGTTGATGAATCCACCTTTCTCTGCATCTCCCAAAATCAACAGTCGCAACCCCGATGCAACTCCTCGCCACATCAACTCGGCATTGCAAAGACTGGCTGACGGTGGACGGCTGGTAACAATCACAGCCAACTGGTTTTCTCCAGCTAACCCAAGCTGGCGAGAGACTTTCCTTAAGTGGCAAGATAAAGCGCGAGTTTTAATGTCAGTCGGGGTCAACGGCAAGGTGTACTCGAAACATGGGACAACTATCGACACTCGGATTACAGTGATCGACAAGGTTCCGGCTGACTCCAGCGAAATCCCTTGTATTACTGAAACTTTGGATCTGCCTGAAATACTGGCATTAATTGAGCAGTTGCCACAGAGGTCTTCGTGGGAACGCTCAGATATCAAAGCTACTGCGAGAGCAAAAGTTGTTCAATTGCCATTCCGTACTACAGTTGCACAACCAGAAACAGTTTCCTTTCTTCCAGACGACGTAGTAGTGTTGGAGTATGAAGTCGTCGAGTGGTCTGCTACAGAAGGACTCAAAGATACTTTATATGAAACCTATCGCCCACAACGAATCAGAATTAAAGATGCTTTAGCTCATCCGTCCCTACTGTGCGAAAGTGCAGCCCTAGCACTTGTTTCGCCCCCCGCTCCCACTTACAAACCACATCTCCCACAAAACATTGTTACACAAGGCTTGTTATCAGAAGCACAACTTGAGAGCGTTATTTACGCAGGTCAGGCTCACTGTGAATTTCTGTCTGGGTCTTATATTGTCGATGATTCTTGGGATAATGTGACTGTGGCGGCTCAAGGCGAAGAAAATACCGTAAAATTTCGTCGTGGCTGGTTCTTGGGCGATGGGACAGGTGCTGGTAAAGGTAGGCAATGTGCAGGAATCATCCTCGACAACTGGTGTCAGAAACGAAGAAAAGCAATCTGGGTATCAAAGAGTGCTGCTCTTATTGAGGACGCACGTAGAGATTGGTGTGCGCTCGGAGGTAGTGAAAAAGATATTATCGACCTCTCAAATATCAAACTTGGCGACCCCATCCCTTTCACCCAAGGCATTCTGTTCTGCACCTACTCAACTCTACGTTCTCAAAAGAATGGCAAAAGTCGGCTCAAGCAAATTGTTGAATGGGCAGGCAAGGACTTTGAGGGAGCGATCGCTTTCGACGAATGCCACAGTATGGGCAATGCAATGGCTCAAGAGGGTAAACTCGGCATGGTTGCAGCATCCCAGCAAGGCATTGTTGGGCTGCGGTTGCAAAACGCACTGCCCTCAGCACGGGTTGTCTATGTCTCTGCGACTGGAGCGACGAAGGTTTCTAACCTGTCTTATGCAAATCGTCTGGGGCTTTGGCAGACTGGAGATTTCCCGTTTACCTCCCGTGAGGATTTTGTGGAATCCATTGAGGGCGGTGGTATCGCCGCGATGGAGATTGTCGCTAGAGATTTGAAAGCACTCGGTCTGTATTTGGCGCGGAGTCTTTCATTCGAGGGAGTTGAGTACCAGACTCTCGAAATTGAGTTAACGCCAACGCAGGAACGGAGTTATAACAGCTATTCTGATGCTTTTCAAGTTATTCACCATAATTTAGATAAAGCCCTGGAAGCTTGTAATATCTCTGGTGACAAGACTTACAACCGTGCTGCAAAGATGAGCGCAATGTCTCAGTTTGAGTCGCACAAGCAAAGATTCTTCAATCATCTGTTGACTGGTATGAAGTGTCCACAGTTAATTAAAGCGATTGAAGAGGATTTAGCTGCTCAAAATGCCGTTATTATTCAAATTGTATCAACCAATGAGGAGTTGCTTAAGCGCCGACTCAATGAAGTTGTACCCGAAGAATGGCAAGACTTAAACCTTGATTTAACACCAAGGGAATATGTCATGGATTATTTGATGAGTGCGTTTCCTATCCATTTGCACGAAATTCACTCATCCTCTGACGGTGAAGAACGCTCAGAACCAGTCTTTGATGCCGATGGTTCTCCAGTTATCTCTATTGAAGCTGTAGCCTTGAGAGATACTCTAGTTGATCGACTAGCAAGCCTTGACCCAATCCCTGGCGCATTAGAACAATTGCTGTGGCACTTTGGGCACAAACAAATTGCCGAAGTTACAGGTCGTAGCAAACGAGTTCTGAAAGATGAATCTGGACGTTTGTTCGTTGATTCACGGGGTAGTGGCGCGAATATTGCTGAAACTGCTGCATTCATGCAGGGTGACAAACAAATCCTCATCTTCAGTGACGCTGGTGCGACAGGCAGAAGTTATCATGCTGATCTAAATGCTGCGAATCGTCGGCGGCGATCGCATTATTTGTTGGAAGCTGGATGGAGGGCAGACAATGCAATTCAAGGACTTGGGCGCTCACACCGCACAAACCAAGCATCAGCACCCGTGTTCAGACCTGTTACCACTAACGTCATCGGTGAACGCCGCTTTATCTCAACCATCGCTCGAAGGCTGGATAGCTTGGGCGCTCTTACTCGTGGTCAACGGCAGACGGGTGGCAATGGGATATTTGAGGCTAAGGATAATCTGGAGTCTAACTATGCAGAACACGCCCTGTATGAGTTATTCAGACAAATATACCAAGGTCGATTTTATGAAGTGCTTTTAGGAAAGTTCGAGCAAATGACTGGACTGTGCTTAACCTCTCACGAAGGCGGGATGAAAATCGACTTGCCCCCCTTGCGGCAATTTCTCAATCGCCTGTTGGCTTTACGCATCGATATGCAAAACACCATTTTCGAGCGTTTTGAGTTGTTGCTAAGTCAACAGATTGAAGCAGCGATCGCGGCTGGTGTCTATGAGATGGGTGTGGAAACTTTACGGGCTGAACGGTTTACTGTTGACAGCCAGGAAGCTGTGTACACCCACCCTGCCACTGGTAGCGTAACGAACTATCTCAAGATAGAACGCACTCAGAACAATAACATCAGAACTGCTGACGAGATGTTAGAGTTCGCCACTCAATATCAAGGAAGGCTCATGATCAACTCCAAGTCAGGCAATGCTGCTGTATCAATTCCGACACATAGTATCTACGACGCGGATGGTGGTGTTGTCCCAAGAGTTTTGCTGATTCGTCCACAGAAAGAAACTCGCGTACCAGTCCAAGACTTGGAATCTTCCACATGGGGGCAAGTTTCTATTGATGCGTTTACTGCTGCTTGGTCTATTGAAGTAGACGCACTGCCCAAGTTCACTACCGATTACCTGCATTTGGTAACTGGTATTCTCCTACCCATCTGGAAAATCCTACCACAGCAGAATAGTCGAGTATTCCGCTTGCAAACCAGCGATGGACAAAAGATTCTCGGTCGGGTGGTGAATGCTCACGACATTCAAACCGTGCGCGAACAACTTGGACTAAGGAACCAGCTGCTTTCTCCAGAAGAACTTGTTTCCCTGGTATTGAACGAGAAATATACACAGCAGTTGCCGGGTGGTGTAACCTTGCGGCGGTCTTTCATTGCTGGTGAACCTCGCATAGAACTGGTTAATGCTGTCTCACTGGCAGAGCGGCTCTTAGCTGTTGGATGTTTCACCGAGATCATCAACTGGCAAAAGCGGGTATTTATTCCGGTTTCAGACAAAGCTCCAGCTATTCTAGCGGCTGTGATTGAAATCTTAGGATAAGTCAAAAGCTGATGTATCTAATAAATACATCAGCTTATTTTTCGCTCAAACAAAAGTGTGATGACCTCACATTTTGCACCAAAAAAGGGGCAGATATAGCGTAGCTGACACCAAGGGGAAAATAGCTTCAAATGCTCCTCTAGCAAAGTTTTTAGGGCATCAAAAGTTGATTGATGTCAGACTGGTAGCAATGAACGAAAAATTTTGCTGCTTTATTTTTTACATATTTATGTAATCCTTACCTAGCAAAGATTAGAGAAGTGGCTGTTGCATAACAGACGGTGTGCGCTTGTGGCTGTTGCCCTTAGTGTTAGTCATGCTGTCATGCTATATCTATCCCACCCTATACCATCTAAACCCAAATTACACAATTGTAGTCCCAATGCCAAAAAAAGCGATCACGTTAGATCAATATATATAGTCACTAATTATACGTAATGGCTCTGATGTGGAATACCTAGAATGTAGAAAAATGAAGAGTCACACACAATAGCAGTAACAAGCGTATGTAGCAAGTAGGATAGATTTTGGGGTGCTTCACCAGATAAAGAGAAACTGAGCAGTGTATGTTTAAGGGCGTTCAAGCTATATTTTTTTTCGTAGATGATGTTGTTGCAGCTGCTCAATGGTATGGTGAGCTTTTAAATATACCAATGAATTACTTTTATGTAGAAAATGAAATACGGGGAGCATTGATTGATGTTGGCGGCGTTGAAATGTTTTTCCATCTGGCAGATGAAAAAATGCGTCCGGGGAACGCAGGTCAAGTAGCATATTGGCGTGTAGACAACTTTGAGCAAGCATTAGATTATGCCCAAAAGCATGGTGCAAGGCTTTATCGAGGCCCTTTGCTAATTGAGGGGCAGCAAGCAATTTGTCAAATGTGGGACCCATTTGGAAATCTTTTTGGTATGCAGGGTAAAACCTGGGTCTAAGCCAGGTGAAAGAATCTAGAGCGGTAAAACTTGCTAGAGGTAGGTTGGAAGCATAGTAAACTCGTTTGATATTTTTTAAGACGCATACGTAATTAAGCCTTTAGTCTCTACCTCTCCAGTTAGTTTTGCCGTTCTAGAATTTAATTAACGCCGACGCTTCACAAGCATGAATAGAGCGATCGCACTTCGAGAGTTAAGATATCTCTTAAAAAGTAATTTAGGCAGGAATGATTAAAGCAATTAGTGAACGCTTATCAAGTGATTGAACTTTACCTACAGACTTCAGATCACTTACAACCCGGTCTAGTAGTTCTCCAGCTTGGTCACGATATTGATGTTCTCGACCTCGTAAACGAACAGCAAACTTCACCGAATCGCCTTTACTCAACCACCCAACTGCTTGTTCAATGCGTAACTTATAATCAGCCACACCTATATTCAAACCAAACCGAACTTCTTTTACTACTGGTCTAGCACTTTGTGCCTGACGCTTTTTCTTTTGATACTGAAGCTTGCCATAATTCAGAATCTTTGCAACTGGAGCCTCTTTTCCTTCAGACACTAATACTAGGTCTAACTCTAGGCTTTCGGCTAGCTGTAATGCTTCATTAGTATCGGTCAAACCACGATTATTATTCTCATGGTCAATCAAGAAAACTTGGGGTGACTTGATTTGCGAGTTTATTAGTTGTTTTGGAATTGTGATAACGTTTGACTCCCATGTATTACAAATCTATAGAGTGTTACCCATGCCAACTATTAACAGCCTTGTTGTATAAATTTATCGTAACCTAATCTTTTGCTCCTCTTTTTTACAGAACCTGTATAACATGGGCGCTTCTATTAGGAATTTTCTGTATGCTTTGGCATTGATTCATCCTATTGTCACCTTTTAAGAGGAACTTGTGTGAAGCTGTAAGAGAATGAAGATTAAACTTTCTTCTACTAATCAGTTCTAACTTATGTAATGTAATATATGCCTTCAATTTCCTACAACCGCACCGATAGCCAGCAACCACAAAGCATTACCATTCAAGGTTATGTTGTCCGTCCCGGATTACACATTCTCACTTACGAGCAACTCAAGTTGCTACGGGAGCAAACACAGCATCATTCTCAGCTTGAACATTTAGTCAGCCAAGGTGTGATTAAGTTGACTGGTTAATAGTCGCCAGTACAAAAATCCTAACTCACTACATCTAATTCCACTGTTGCTGGCTGTTGTTGCTCCTTAACAGCACCCAGCTTCTCAATAAGTTACGGATAAATTACAGCTGGCTATGGACACTCAACTTCGACAGCAAAAGAAATTATTGGTACAAAACTCATCACTTTAATAGCCCACATCAACAGGGTTTTCGGTACTTCAACAGCAGTAATGTTGATTGTTCTTACTTCAGTGGCTAAGAGCGAGTCTTATTGGGTAAAGTAGATTTTTCGCGATCACTGGCTTGGGTAGACGCTTTTTTCTCACAGATCGCCATGCCTATCGTCAGTGGTTAGAAGCATTAGCTGATGCCATCACTGATTTGCAGGTTATTTCTGTAGCTCATGGTAGTCCAATAGTTACTGATTGTAATTCCCGATTACGTGAGGCAGCCGCACGCTTACTTTAGAAATTTTGCTGTTATTTCAATTATCAGAATTTTCTACTGGGCGTTTATCTGTTTTTGTCCAAGTAATTTAGTAGTTGTTGCTTCTACTTATTCACACGGGAGCAAAACGATCGCGTCCAATATGAACTTCCCACTCCACAACTCTAGCAGAGTCTGCTAGCATCCCATCTCGCGCGCGAGGACTACTGTTTACTACAACTTGAGCCTGTTCAAGATTATCCGCCTGGATTACCCAAAGCCCAGTTCCATCATGGGGAAAAACGGCCCACAGCACAGTAGTGTTCCTTTCTCATGTTGCTCATTAAACCAAGCGAGTTGATTTTGGTCATGCTCTGGGTGAGCCAATTTATAGTCGTAGTACTCTGGAACGGTTGCAACCACAACGGCAAAAAGTTTAGACATAATGCTCTAGTTGGTGATTTGAGATGATGTTCAGATTGTATGACCCAAGAACAAGAAATACTTTTGTGTCATCAAATAGCGACTGTATGAACGCCAGTGTAGATTCAAAGATCGGATCAACTCTGCCCTAATCTACAATCCCATATTCTTGTTCAATAAAACCTAATAATTTTTCCTCAAACTCACTCAAATACGGGCGCTTTAACTCCCCCAAACACTTCAAAACTGCCTAGAATGGTGCTTCTAACTTGCCACTATCCCGTAGCCTAATAATGCAATCATCTACAGTATTGATGCGATAAGCCTAACAGCATGGCTTCGCTTACCGCAAATCACCTGCATCTGCTCACACTCCTGGGGCAGATAGTTGAAGGACTTCAGGTGTTGCAACCCAACGGCGTACTCGCCATCCCACATTCTCACGGTGCAACTGAAATCATTCACTGCGCTGACAATCGCCCAACACCCACCTTTTGCTCTGAGTTCTGGGTTTTCAAGAGCAAGGATTTGGCAGACTTCCCCGATTGGGTAGGTGTTTGGTACTACTTTCGTTCTTTCAATTATGCGTTGCACTACGTCTTACTTATAAGGCGCTGAACTTGGACAGATATATCAGGAAAGCAAAGGGGTGAAATAGTACCTGTGGTTAATGTCAGTTCGGTTTTGTATCCCCCATTTTTTAGGTCACGAAATACTTTTAACTGGGGAGTCTTCAGGTTGACAACCCAGTATTCAACAATACCAGCCTCAGCATAAATGTCTTTTTTCTCACCTAAATCTTTGCTCAGGGTGGCTTTGGAAAATTCAATAACCCAAAAGATATCTTCTGGGTAAGGATGGTGTTCTAAGTAGACCTCACCTAAAGGTTTGACAATCGCAACGTCGGGAGCAGGTTCTGAATCGTTGGGTAAGGTAATCGGTTTGGCATCGCGGATTTTTACCCGTTCACCAAGCAGTGTGCGAAGATAATCAGCTGCTTCTGTGTTGTAGTAGGCGTGAGGTTCTCGTTCTGGGGGCATAACAATCAGGTCGCCGCGCAATAGTTCAATGGACTGGTCATCAAAGATACCTGCCTCTATTGCCTGGTGATAACGTTTAATTGTCCATTTATAAGTAGTTACGGTCATAACCATTATTTAGCTCAAAGCCAAATCTATCATCAATTCCATATTCTTTCTCAATCAAACCTAACACCTTCTCTTCTACCTCCGTCAAATACGGTCGCTTCAACTTCCCCAAGTACTTCAACACAGCACTTGGGGCATTTTCCAAATTTTCGCGGTTTTGCAATCTGATGCCTAAGCGTAGCCCAAAGCAGGCATCGCTTTTAGAGAAATGCCAGTTATCTACATCTTCTGAGATTCTATTGAGTTTTGTTCATTTCTAGCCAGTTGTAGAGTGGGAACTAAACTCTGTTGAGCGCTGTAGGAATCATGTAGAGGGCTTCTACAGCACTCAACTAAACAACTGGCTCCGGCTGGATGTCAAGAAGCGGGAAGTTTTATCTTTTCCCTCGTACAACTTCTTCACTGTCTCGTTGTGTTGCTAACTCCATTGAAACTACAACCCAAAGCCATTGGATGCCAAATTGCCAAAATTGTTCAGGGTATTCTCCCATACTCCGACTCCAGAAGCGTCAACAGCTTCTCTTCCACAGCAGTAAGATAAGGTCGATTCAGCTTGCCCAACAACTGCAACAGATTTTTAACTGTCTCCTCCAGCAAATCGGAATACACTCGACTGATGCGATCGCTAATCTGCTGCATCTCCTGACATTCTTCGGGCAGGTAGTTGAAGGACTTCAAGTGTTGCAAACCAACGGAGTACTCCCCATTCCACATTCTCACGGTGCAACTAAAGTCATTCACTGCGCTGACAATTGCCCAGCACCCACCCTTGCCTCTCAGATCGGGGTTATCCTTAACTAGGATTTGGCAGACTTCGCCGATTTGGTAGGTGTTGGGTACTTGGGTTCGCTCCATGATGCGCTGTACAACATCTTTGACGATTCTACCAGTTGGCACTTTCCCGCCAGCAAGTTCTACTGCTTTTAGCCACACTTCTTGCTGTTGTTGCGGTTCGAGCTTAGTCATGGGTCGAACTTGCCCTTCGCTGGTAGGCAAGATTTGTAGCTGATCAGAGTGGACTGTAGCAGGATCATCTTCAATTTGATTTTGTGTCCAAAGATTTTGTGTCCAAATTGGACACATTTTGATTAAATTATCTACAACTCCAGCAGCTTCAATTAATCTGTAAGGATGACGACGCTCAAACCCAAACCTGTCCTTGCAATACTCTTCAAAGGTTGAATGCGTCGAACGGTACAATCTGCGATCGCGCAATTCTGCCAGTGCCTTACCCGCCTCAAAAAACGCTCTTTCCACACGGCGCTCTAGGTGAAGGCGATCGCGCTGTTCTTCTTCTGTCAACTCTGGAACTTCGACAGCAGTAACGTTAATTGTTGCTGAAGCGGGATCTACTTGCTGGGAGATATCTTCAAGGTCTTGGTTATCTGGCGGCTTGCTGTCCCTGGATGTGGTAGAGGTGGCTTTTTTGTGCCGAGAGAGTGCTTTATTCACAAGTCCACTTTTTCCAACTCAGTGGTATTTGCTCAGAGTTGATTACAAATAAATTTTTTCGCTAAAATGGCATTCCAGCAATATGGAGCTTTGGTTTTTCAGAGTTTCGCTATATCAGAATTTTGCATACGTGAAAATAATATCATTGTTTAACCTCAGTTTGAGAAAGCCCAATAACGGCATTCCAGCACTGTGGAGTTTTGATTTTTCAGAGTTTCGCTATATCAGAATTTTGCATACGTGAAAATAACAAACCTGGGTTTGAGAAAATCCTATAACGGCATTCCAGCACTGTGGAGTTTTGATTTTTCGGAGTTTCGCTATACCATAATTTTGCATACGCGAAAATAACCAAATTACTTGGTAGAACAAATCTTATTTAATACCTTAGTTTTACGATTTTTGATACACCGCCATTTTAGTATACTGGAATTTTGCATACGCGAAACTACAAAAGGCTGAAATTGTGAAAAACTAAATTTTTAAAGTTGTATAATTTCACTATTTCGCTAACATACGCTATAAGTCTAAGCTCTAATTCAGCAAAAGGAACCAATAGTGATTATTACAGTGGCTAGTTTCAAAGGTGGAGTAGGCAAGACAACAACGGCTGTTCACTTAGCAGCTTATTTAAACCGAAAAGGAGCAGCTTTACTTGTTGATGGTGATCAGAACCGTTCTGCTATGACATGGGCTGCACCAGGGAAACTACCATTTAAGGTAGTCACTGATATTCAGATGCCTAAATATATTCGTCAGTTTGAGCATATTATAATTGACACCCAAGCCCGACCAACCAAAGAAGACCTTGAAGAGCTAGCTGACTCTTGTGATCTTCTTATCTTGCCAACGACACCAAAAGCTTTAGATTTGGATGCTCTTTTAAGAACAATTGAAATCTTGCACCAGATGAAATCCAATTTTAAAGTTTTACTAACGATGGTTCCACCACCACCAAGCCAGTCTGGGAAGGAGGCAAAAGAAATGCTTTTAGCTGAAAATATTCCTATTTTTAAAGCCGAAATTAAGCGCCTAGTAGCCTTTGAGAGAGCGCCTTTAGAGGGTGTTATCGTCAAAGATTACCCTGACCCAAGAGCAGATGCTGCTTGGGCTGGGTATGAAGAACTTGGAAAGGAGATAATGGTTTAATGACACAAGAAAAACCAGCAGGTGGTCGCTTTGCAAGCCTTCGAGCATTGCGAGAACAGCGTACAGAAGAACCACTTGAACCGCAAGAATTGCTCGAAGCACAAGAAGTACCTGAACCACAAGAAGTACCTGAACCACAAGAAGTACTTCAGGAGCAAGAAATAGAACAAGCTAGTTTATTACAAACAGATGTAACAGACAAAACAGAGGAAGGCTTGAAAGAGATACCAGAGGCAACGAAGCTTCAACCAGTTGTAGCAAAGAAAACAAAAAGCAACCTGCCTCAGAAAAATAAAACTGTACCTCAAGATGAAAAGCGTGGGCCAGGACGGCCTGCTGGTCGTCGGAGCAATCCCGACTATACTCAAATTTCTGCATATATTCCTTTGGATATGTTATTAGAAGTTCAAGATGTCTTAGCAGAGGAAAGAAAAGAATTGAGAAAGCGAACACCGCGCCCTGTAAGCGATTTAGTAGAAGAACTATTAGGAACATGGCTGAAAAAGCAAAAATCTAGTAAATCAGATAGATGAAAAACTGAAATTTCATATTTTTGCGTATGCAAAATTCTGAAGTCTTTCATTTCTAATCTTTAAGCAAAACATTGAAACATGAATGAATACTTCAGTGGTGAATCCGAATGGATTGAAACCACCAGGAGCAGTTGTTGGCCCAGATGACAGAGGGTTATGGTGGCCTACTTTACCGCCGCGACCAAGTGTTGATGAAGTTGAACAACGTAAAAGACCTCAAGAAGAGGTAGGTAAACCTGAATTGGTGAAGAATGTAAAGTACAAATTGACCTATGGAGTGGGTAATTCTCACTACTACACTGCCTACTAATTATGATGTTTATCGACAAGTAGTAAAAGCTTACCCCCAAAGAACTCCTTTGGAATTGACTCTGGGTGTGAATGATAATTCAGTTGAGAAAGCTGAACATGTAAGCAAGTAGTAACGCACTCGTTACATAGTCAACAAGAAGTTAAAGATCAAAACTGAATTGTTTTTCAACAAAAGATTAACACTAAAGTATAAATCAAGCAGTCAACGATGATCTAAATTAATTTTTGCTGCGTTGATCGAAAAGATTTCAAAAAAAATCATGGGGGCTATATGGGGGCTGTGTATACCCCAAGATTATTTAGGGGTTTGAACAAAATTTGACTCCCAGGTGGGGGCTATATGGGGGCTATATGGGGTATATCAGATTGAGTGAGGTTTTACCCCACTTAGCCCCCAAGAGGTTATGATAATTTTTTGACGCTGAAGAAAAAAAGAGTAGTTATTTTATTCTTCTCTTCTCTGCTCCCCACTTCACCTGAACAGATAACTTTCACAAATCAAAATCTATTACCTTTCTCTTTATGTCTAACATTCACACCTTGCAAAAAATTTTTCCTGCTGGCTTTGATAACGGCTATGGAAGCCTAAAACTTTTAGTCGATGGCTTTGAAGTAGTTCGTGTCCCCAGCTATATAACCAATGCCGAGATGGAAGACGTACTAGGGAGGGTAGTTTTTAACGGTAGTGCTTACACAGTTGGAGAGTCTGCTTTCCGTACAGGAAATTATTTTGACCGAAACACTGATAACAATGAAAACAAAGTCAACAACGCATTATTGACTTTATTGGGTGCATTGGCACATCTACCACACCGTAAGGCTTGGCATTTAAAATTAGTCGTCAGCTTACATGATGTTGGTCTAGCTGACGAATTGCAAAAAGTACTAAACGGAGAATATCAGCCAATACTTGCTGGCAAACAATCAGATGTGAAGATCGAAGTCCTGAAAGTCGTACTAGAAGGGATGGGTGCATTGTTTGGGCATCAACTACCCAAAAAATTAACCATTTTAGATTTTGGCAATGGCACAACTTTGTATTCTCGTTACAACCAAGGCAAACGAGAAGTTCACACCGCCTACCCCACAGGCGTAGAAGTTCTCATCAATGATATTTCCCAAAAGATGAAACATTTAAATGGCGGAAAAATCGGGGATGCATCCAAAATCCGATTTTGTCTGGAAATGGGGCATACTCGGTACAGCCGTGACATCGATATCAAAGATGTTTACAGCGCTTGTTTAAAAGATTGGTATGAAAAATACTTAAAGAAAGTGGTGAATCTGACGCTTGATGCCAAACACCAGGGGGATGAAATTTGGGCGATTGGTGGAGGCTGCCTCTTACCTGGATTTAAGAAGCTTTTAGAGAAAAACGGGTTCAAAATACTGGACAACCCGGTGGAAGCTAATGTATTTGGGCTTCTACAAATGGCAAAAGCCATCAGCAGCAAGAATTCGCCTACTACATCTCTTAACTGATCACAATGACAGAAAAATTTGACTTAGCTCCGATAAAAATTCGGCTTAAAGAAAACTATCGAGAACGCATATTTGCAGAGTCCCAACAACTAGGTAAAAGTTACCTGGAGACGCTTTACTTCATTATTGATTGCTATTTTGTTTTCATCAAGGCTGGATTAGCCACAAAACAAGTAGCTTTCACGCCGATTACTACTGACGAGAATAAACTTCCTTCAATGACTTCAACTCCTTTTGCACAAGAGAAAGAAGAAGATTCTGAACCGGAAACCTTCAGCCTTGACTTTGATTTATAGCCGAATGGCACGCTTGATAACGGTAAATTCCTTATTTATAAGGCTTTTGGGTGTGGGGTGTAGTAATGCTCATGCCAGCGTTGCTCCCGTAAAGAAGTTTATCAAACAGAATTCAGGAGTCAGGAGTCAGAATTCAGTTGGGTAGGGCGTATCTAGCCTTTGGGGGAGGGGGAACTAACGTGCCAGACTCCGTAGCAAGTGGGAAGATATCTGTGTGGCTAAGACTTCAGGTTCTAGGTTTTGATTTTGGACAACGAGTAGATCGTAAAGAGTCCAATTAATCGTACCAATAATGCTATTAATAGTAATTTGAACATTAAGTGCAGTTGATACTTTGTTCTCTGACGAACCATTAACACTAACCTTGTACTCCCCCAACGATTAGATGCGCCCCTGGATTAACAAAATATTATTAGTGGGATAGGCTCAAAGTTCCGCCATGTTTTTCTACAACAATAGACTGAGCAATCGCTAATCCTAATCCTGTTCTTTTACCAACACCTTTGCTAATAAACTAGTCGTCAAATATTTTTTGTTTAATTGATTCACTCATCCCTTGACCATTATCAGCAATCTTCACTTCAATCTGTTTGTTTTCCAATGAGGTAGTAATCATAATCCGATTATGATTGGCTTCAATCTCCTCTACAAATTTTTATTTAACTTGAATTCTCTTTTTTTTAAACAGAACTATTTTTCTGGATTTCCCTTGGCAAAAGTATTTCTCGATTCGCAGCTTTAGCCGTCTAAATTTGGCCTCAAATAATTTGCCAACAAAGTCATATATTCGTAAACCAATCCCCCCTTTATATATCACCTGAAAAGTCAGTTTTGTTGTCAGGTCAATTGCTCCTAATAATTGAATTCATGCGAACTATGTGTAAATGCCGAGCTTCTTGAGAAGTTATTGTAAAGCGATTTTGAAGAGTCAGTAATATCCTCATAATCCACTGAGAACTCATTGTAAGATGGGCATAGATACCAATACCTTCGCCAAAAAAGAGTATGAACACCCTGGACAGATAAAGCTTTCTCAATCAAATTAGGCGATCTAAAGGTAGTCACAATATCTCTTTCTAATCTTCTTGAAGAATACTTTAGTTCTAATCAACTTTTGAATAGCTATTTTGAAGGACGATTGCTCTACAAATAGGTAGTCATGATACAGCAGTTCATAATTTCACTCAGAGCTATCGCATCTAAAGATTGTTAGACGAAGTTGTTTTGGATAATCTTATTGCCTGTGATTGCAATCCTACCTAAATCATTTGTCATATACAATAACCCAGACTTCTCAACTTCAAAAGTTTATCAAAAATTTTTCTCAAAGGGCTAGTATGTCTAAAAAACCTGCTATTATCACCTGTGCGATCACTGGTCATCGCACTACTAGAGCAATAGCTCCTGTTCCGTTAACACCAGAAGAGCAAAGAACATCTGTTGAAGAAGCAGTTAGAAATGGAGCGAGTATTATACACCTGCATGTTCGTGGTAATAATGGCGAAGAATCCCTCGATCCAGAACGATATTATGAAGTTATTTCTAAGCTTAAACAGATTGTTCCTACTCCGATCATTGAAATTACTCCACGTGGGACAGACAGGTCAACGCAAAGACCAGTAACATTTGAACGCGGTAATCTGGTAAAAATATCTTCTGCAATGTGGGGTAATAGTCCTGAACTCAAGCCTGAGATGTGTGCGCTTAACCTGTCAACACGGAATATTGATGAAAAAACAATTATCCTAAACCCACCAAGTGAGATAAGAGATCAGATTGAGCGTATTTATAGTTTAGGGCTTATCCCGAGATGCGATGTTTACGATCTGGGAGATATCCGAGTAGCATTAGGATTACTGGAAAAAGGCATCTTAAAAGAGCCGCTTCATTTCCTCTTAATTCTAGGAAGTTATTCAGGGATTGGAGCGACCTCTCAAGAGTTGGAGTATATGGTTAAATATTTGCCAGAACAATGTCACTGGACAGCATTGGGTACTGGGAGCAGGTATAACTCTTTTATAGCTGAACAAGCCATTTTACTTGGTGGGCATATTCGTACAGGATTTGAGGACGAAACGTATGTTAGTAAGGGACGAAAAGCGAACTCAAATGCAGAATTAGTGGCTAACTTAAAAACTCTTTGCGAAAAATTAGGCCGTCCCATCGCAACATCTGAGCAAGCTCGCCAAATCCTTGGGGTACAACAGTCGCCACAGCAACAATTAGCTTCTCTTCTTTAATTGCCCTATTTCCTCAGTTGTCAGTTCGCAATTAGACTGGTCAGAAAATTTAAAAAGCAGTCTCTACTTAGCGCAGAGATAGTTGAAGCACAATGTCTTGAGCTTCAGACATGGTGGATCAATAGGAGATTTTAAATTTATGATTCTCCCATTTTTTGTACGCAAATTATTTTTCTAACTGGTCTATTGCCTCAAATAATTAGGATTGCAAATTGTACATTGATATGCCCCCTAGCTGTCTTTTTTAAGGATTTATATCATGACACAAGTAAGTGTTAGCAGTATTTTCAATGTGTTACATTTGTTTCCGATTGGCATAGTTGTTGGAATTATTTCTGCTCTCCTTGGTATTGGAGGTGGTTTACTTTATGTTCCAGCGCTTTCAGCAATTGGAGCATCACCAATTCAATCAGTTGCAACTAGCTTAGTGGCAATTACCTTTGGTGCTATTTCTGGGACAATCCAGAATTGGCAAATGAATTTACTAAAAATTGAAGCGGTTTTATTATTAACATTCCCAGCAATGTTAACAACCGAAATAGGAGTTGGCATTGCTAATGCCTTACCTAGTAAATGGCTATTATTGAGTTTTGCTGGTCTCCAGATAACTGCAATCTGGCTGATTAACTTAAAAACGCAACTTCAACAAGAAAACAAAAAAGCAGCAAAATTTGAGTTATCTCAATCGAATGTAAATTCAACGCCAATTTTAAAAACTCAAGGGATTGGACTAATAGCTGGAGTTTTATCTGGCTTGTTTGGAGTCGGTGGGGGAATTGTGATGGTTCCCCTGCAAGTTCTGCTTCTGAAAATGCCCATTAAACAAGCTATACAAACCAGCTACGGAGCGATTATATTAATTTCATTATGGGCAGTCAGTCATTATGTAATCGCAGATTCTACTAATGTATTGATAATACCAGGATTGATGTTGGGTTTGGGATCGTTAGTTGGCGCATTTTTCGGTGCGAGGCTGTTGCCAAAACTGTCAGATCATTTAGTCAGATTTCTGTTTACATATTTGTTGATTTTTTTAGCTGGCTATATGTCGTTCAAAGCTTTTATCCTGTAACTTTTCACACTCCAAAATTAAATCAAATTTCCTGCTTATTCTAGCTTGGGAGTTGGCATCCCCATATTATTACCACCAGGAAAAATTAACCCTGCTTTGAATGGTACTCCGTGCGAGGCGATGTCACAGCTAATTCATTAGCGTAGGCGTAGCCCATTGCAGACATCGCTTACAGTCGTTCATGTCAGCACAAAGTTATTCCTCCTCCTCGTCATATTCATAATCTGCATAATCCTTCCCATGCTGCTCATACCAGAGGCGTTCTTCCTCTTGAGCCGCCTCTCGCTGTATCCTTTTGCGTTCTGCCATCTCTGCCTCTATTGCTTCTTGCCCTAACTTTGCCTTCTCAAACTTTTCTCGCTTCAGCCTTTCTCGTTCTTGGGTTTCTTGGTCTACCCTCTCCTTCTCAATTCTGATTAATCGCTGCTCGATTCGCCAACAGTAGAAATCCAAAGCCTTGCCCGTCGCACCTCCGGTAACTGCACCACCGACTAAGAAGATCAGTCCAGTATTAAGCCTTGGATCGGACCACCGCTCCACTCCAAACTTTTTTGATTGAACCACACCAGTACAGAGAAGACAAAAATTCCAATTACTGTATTGATAAGCGCAAAATTCTCGGTGTGATCTCAGTCTGTCGCAGTACCAGCCACTGTCCCAGCCAGAGTATTGCACCAAAAATGACAGAGGCGATTGCCTCCGGCACGCGAGTACGCGATCGCACTCATCACCAAATGATCTGGGTATCTGAACGGATCTAGCGTCATGTTGATAATCAGTGGCACAAATATCAGCGCACAGAGCAAGAAGCCTATGAATAAGCCAGCAACACTTATCAGGCTCCAGTAACGACCCAGATAACCAAGGCGGAATTCCAATATCCACTCAAGGAATGGGAGCATTGTGACGTAAAATGCCATTGCTGCACTGACTTAAATCTTGCATTGGACTAAGTTAACTGTATATTTAGCGTATTTGGCATCACCGTGCCAAAACGGACAAGGCAAGATATTAACATAAGACTAACATAAGACTAACTTAAGCGATTATTCACCGAGGGATTTCTTACTCACCGCGATCGCTTGGACATGGGGAGTTATAACATCCCACTTTGGAAAGGAATTTGCCTTTTCAGTGGTTATCACGTATCAAAAGCACTAGCACTCCAGACGACTGAGATCAAATCTGGTGCTATCACTTAGAGAAAGTCTACTACCAAAGGTAAGCGTGACACCAGGGAAATCCAAGTGCATCCCAAGCTCAAGCAGTATTTAGAACATAAACCACACCCGTCATTGGCACCACCTCACAGTTAATCAGAGAAAATACTGCTTTGGTGTTAGTCACTAATAATATAGTTTTATCAACACCCGTCACTGACATGACACCTATTAATATTCCCCAAACAGTTACCCAGGTGGAAAATCTTATTGGCCAAGGCTTAATGGGCTGAAGCTGGAAATGCGCCTTGGACTCGACAGTGCTGGTCGGTTCTACAGTGAGCTAGTCTTCAAAATTGGCGAGGCTGTTGGCGTTGCTGATGGGGAGCCTTACTGGAACGCACACCTGGGGCAATGGCAGGTTTGGGTTAACTTTGGGAGCGAGTGTAGGTCTGTGGTGTGCGATTGGTTGATAGTGGTTTAATTGTAGATACATTTGGAAGGAGATTCCACAATTAAATGAGTCGTCAATTTATATCTTCTGGTTCTATTTTTGAGCAAGAAATTGGTTATTCTAGAGCCGTTATTGATGGAGACTGGGTTTTTGTTTCTGGTACCACAGGTTTTGATTATAGTTCGATGACCATCTCTGATGATGTTGTAAAACAAACAGAGCAGTGTTTTAAAAATATTAATGCTGCACTAACAGAGGCAGGACTGGTAATGCAGGATATAGTGCGAGTTCGTTACATTTTACCCATTCGAGAAGACTTTGAACAAAGCTGGCCAGTAATTCGTAGATATTTAGGAGATGTCAAACCGGCAGCAACAATGATTGTTGCAGGGCTTTCAGATCCGAGAATGCGGATTGAGATAGAGGTGACAGCAAAAAAAACTAAGGGCTAGGTTTGAGGAGCAATTTTGTGACAAATCACGTAACCTCTTGGCTACTCGTATTGCTGAAAAACACACTCTTGTATTTGAGTTCGGAGAAACCTTGTTAAAGAATTACTCAGTACGCTAACGAGTGATGAGCGTTGCGGCGTGATGCTGGAGTTTGAGGATGCAAGACCCAGACAAGTTTGCTCGAATTGGTGACAAATGCCTCACAGTGGACTGAATAGATGGCGTAAGAAAGTTGCGATCGCAATAAATCAATTTACTTTTCGGGTGTAGAAAATACTCCTTCGTTTTCCTATGCGATGCCTGCCCTATCTTGCTGCACCTATGCCGATTGGTGATGCAATCAGCATAGGTGTCGGTAAACCATTTTTTCACACCTACCATAGCCTTAACCTCTCATTGATAGAGAGGAACAGACTTGAACTCAGGTTAATTAGAACATTCTCGACTCAATAGCAACTGCCCATTATTCAGCCGATATAATCCTTGTGGTTCAATAATTGGATCGCCTTTCTTCCAAAGACGGGATGTAGTTTCGACACCTCTTACTTCTCCAGTTGTGTAGGTAGAAACCAAACCTTCAGCAGGACGATTAGTAGTCAAAGCACCGGAACCTATTATGGTAAAAGAGTTTTCTTGTCGTTTAGTGCCGCGTGAAATGCAACTATTGGCGATGAGTGCATTAGTATCGATGACTGGGGGTAATTCAGTAAAGCTGTTTTGAATAGAACTGGTATCGGGTGCGTTAATGCTAATCGTACCTGCAACGCCTAATTCGGAACTGGCGGTAATATCACTTTTTTCGGTTGGCTTTGGACGTGCTTCGATACCGAAGATACCTTGAGAATTGATTTCGACTTTGCCACCTGTCCCTGTGAAGGCATTGGCTGTGATGTCGCTGTTTTCTTTGGGGACGGCGACGATAAATTTTGAATTAATATCGATGTTACCACCATTGCCACCCGATTGGGCTGTACCTGCGGTAGTCGAAATTTGGCTACCATTACGCAATAATAAGCGATCACTAGCAGTTAAATTAATATTTCCCCCATCCCCAGAGTTAGTTATTGCTGCAATAGCTGCTTTGTTATCAAGTGCTGTAGAAACAGAATTAATATTAATATCTCCGGCTTTTCCTTGTCCAAAACTGCTTGAACTGATACCCCCGCGATTTAAAAATAAAGAATCTGTTGCCAGGTTAATATTACCTGCATTACCTACAGCGTCTTGATTGACTGTACTAAAAAGACCGCTAGCATAACCTGTGGTACTAACACCCTCAATTAAAATGCGATCGCGTGCATCAATAGTAATATTACCCCCATTGCCTTTAGAAGAAGTACTAGCATCGACTACTCCACCATTGGTTAATGTTAGCGTCCCTGTTTTAACCTGAATATTTCCACCATTTCCCTGTCCCAATGTGCTTCCAAAAATAAATGCACCGTTGATGACGGAAACTGTATCGCGGGCGTTGATGGTGATATTGCCTCCATTTCCCTGTCCATTTGTACCTCCAGAAATAAATGCACCGTTGGTGACAGAAAGTGACCCGGTTATAATTTCGATGTCACCTCCTTTACCTTCACCATTCACCAAGGAACTAACTATATTGCTAGGTCTATCACTAATTTGACCAGTACTAAAAGTTACATCTTTGACTACACCATCAATTCTGACGCTATCACGAGCATTAATAATGATATTTCCACTATTACCTCTTACTCCGTCAAATGGAGAAGATATAGCACCACCATTTGTTAAAAACAGCGAGCCTGTTTCAATTTGAATATCTCCGCCGTTAGCATTGAATGCTTGTGTATTTGCGCTACTAGACAAACCATTACCGCCAATTCCATCAAAAGTAATAGTATTGCCAACATCAAGAAAGATATTACCACCGTTTCCTTGTCCGCCGTTGATAGCCCTTAATTGGCCGCCATCTTTCAGCACTAAATTACTTGCAGTTATGCGAATATCACCACCATTACCTATCCCGTTTTGAATACCTTCAGTTGATACTCTACTACCAATTTTTTCTCTACCTCCAAAACCTGAAAATCTGACATTATCACGGGCATTAATAGTAATATTTCCGGCATTCCCAACTCCAGCAGTAAAGCTAGATATTTCGGCACCATTAGTAACAGAAAGCGATCCCGTTGTAACTTGAATGTTTCCTGATTTTCCGACACCTCCAATATTTAAGTCGCTTTGCAAACCACTAGACGAATCATAATCCAAGTTATTAAGGTCAAACTTACCCGCGTTGAGAAAAACGCCATCTAGCTTAACATTATCAGAAGCTTCGACAATAATATTTCCAGCATTACCTCGCCCCAATACACTTGTTGATACTTTCCCGCCGTTAGTTAACGAGAGGGAACCTGTTTTAAGATAAATATTTCCTCCGTTACCTACCCCCTCATTAAAAACATTACTAATAGCGGTGCTATTAGTATCAAAGACTATGTTATTCAGGGCGTTAATACTGATATTTCCAGCATTTCCTTTGCCACTGGTACTGCTACTAATAAAGGCTCCATTGGTAATTTTTAGAGTATTTGTTGTGATTTGAATATTACCTGCGTTACCCTCAGCAGTGGGTTGCACATCATTAATAATCCGGCTAAAAACATTACCGTCATTACCATCTAATGAAATATTATTACGAGCATTAATGATGATATTACCAGAATTACCTTTACCATAAATTTTACCTTGAATTTCCGAACCATCATTTATTTCTAAAGAATTGGTATTAAGCGTAACGTTACCACCATTACCTATAGCACCTTTATTTACCCTGACAAAAATTCCGTTAGATTCCCCTGCTATTGAGTTACGAAAACTGATATTACCTTGAGCATTGATATTTACATTTCCGGCATTGCCTTGTCCGTAGAGATTAGCATTAATTAGTCCAGTCTTTTCTAATGTCAATGTCCCAGTTGTAATATTGATATCGCCAGCATTACCAAATGCTCCTTCTTGTACTAAGTTAGCGATCGTACTTTCGTCTATTAATGTTGTATCTGCTGTAGCATTAATAGTAATATCTCCACCTTTACTATTTGGAGTACCTAAACCTGTATCTATTCCCGCTCTTAGTATACTTCCCTCTGCCAAATTTACATTTCGAGCCTGAATTTTGATATTCCCGCCACCCTCACCCCGAACATTGACTCCTGCACCATTACTAAGCAAAACATCGGCACGTTCCACATTTTCAGGTATTACTAAACCCAGATTATCACCTGCAATATTCAATCCCACATTTCCCGGTGCAGCCAAGCCTGCTAACTCAACATTTCCGCCATAAGCGCGAACACTCCCGCCATCTATATTGATATTTCCACCAACAAGCAGCAAACTTTTACCATCAGCGACTCGCAAACCTGTAACATCTTCACCAATGGGATTTATCCCTGCGGGTGCTTGGGATTGATTGATAATTCCTCCATTTGCTTGGACTTGATTAAACAGTAATACCGAAGGATTAATCGTCAATAATGGCGCTGCTTGTGGATTTGTCGCACTAAAAATCCCTTGATTCCCAAACTGAATTCCGTTTGCAGTCGTCCCCACAAAGGAACCCTGCACATTTAAACTAGCATTTTTGCCAAACACAATCCCATTGGGATTTATCAAAAATAAATTCGGGCTAGAATTACCAAATGTGCCGAGCCTCCCCAAAATTTCTGAAGGGTTATTCCCCGTCACCCGTGTCAGAATATTTTGGATATCTGCGCTTGGACTGAAGAAATAAGCCCCGCGTCCCTCGCTGATATTAAATTCTTGAAAGCTGTGAAAAAGATTGATTTGGCGAGTTGCACCACCTGTAATTACTTCTATCGGTTGTCCCTGAAAGTTGCTTATAACTTGCGAGGACTCAGCCCCAAGTGTGTTATCAGGTACGATATTACTTTGCTGTGCCTGGGCTTTAGCAGTAAAGATACTGACAATTAACCAGCCTAGCAACCCTGCCAATCCGAACTGCAAACACTTGTGTAATCCGTATTGTTTAGTCATAGGTGCGCTTTCATATAGATTCTTTGAGTATCTAATAAAACTGCACTTTTGGATAATAAATAAGCGAATATTCATTAATTATGCACTTTTCTGCAATCAGGCGATTGCAGAAAAGTGCATTCTTTAGGTATGAAAACTGCACATAAACAAGCAGAAAAGGCCGATGTGTGGCATGAATATGTCAAATATTGTGTAACTAATCGGTAACAGTAAAACTCTTGAACTCTGATTAGTCCCTTGCTTTTTCGATTAAGTAATTACACAACTTAAGATTTTTACAAGTAAATTGTATATTTTACAAGGATGTGAAAGCGCTCATTGCCATTAATTCACAAATTTTTAAAAAGGGTAGACAAAAAATATCATAATTCTACGTGAGTAAAGATTGCAGATATTGCGATTAGTATTTTTTGCCTGCTTACCTACTATTCAAGCTAAAAATTATCTTCAAGAATTATGAACGAACTATGAATACATACCATGCTGCAATCGCTCTTCGTACACCCCAGTCCATTTAACCAAGGGAGAAAATTATTGGCAGACAATGGCTTAAAGCAATTTCTTAAAGTACCTTTTTCCGAAACGGTACATCCTGAAGTTGTTTCTACTTATGTATTTGTTCGGCTTAGTTTACGGAGGAGTAGTTTGGGTATCAAAGGGAACACTTTTCTGAGGTTATTGAAGTGATTTGAATCAAAATATGTCTACTGAAGAACTCTATCCTTGTCCCTGTTGTGGTTACAAAGCTCTGAACGCCAAGCTACCTGGAACATACCTTATTTGTCCTATTTGTTTTTGGTCAGATGATAGCGAAACAATAGATTCCTATGGATTTAGCTGGGTGGGATCTAATCAGGTATCTCTTCGCCAAGCACAAAGAAATTATATTGCCTTTGGAGCTTGTGAGCAGGAATGGCTAGATATTAACAGTGTTGGATGTGCGAGATAGCAATTGGCAAACTCTTGATAATTTAGAGGAAAATACTAGGCTAGCTTTAATTGAACAAATTACTGCCGCTTTTGATGGTGTCAAGCGGTCAGACGGAATTACATTACATGAAGCCAGAGCGCTAGATGACTATGCAGATTATTACCGGAAAAATTAACCCTGCCTTGAATCGTACACCGTGCGAGGCGATGTGAGAGCTAATTCATCAGCGATTGCCTCCGGCGCGCGGGTACGCGATCGCAGATTTTAATGAACAAATATTTTGCTCAAAAATGGGTCAAGTATCCACCATCAACAGCTAAAACCTGACCTTTAACATAAGATGCGGCACTCGAAGCAAAAAAAACCACAGCGCCGGCGATTTCTTTGGGATCGCCCCAACGTCCAAGGGAGGTACGTTTTTTTACCAATCAGCAATTTCTGGATCAGCAGCTAAATCTGCGTTTGATTCTGTAGCAAAACAGCCTAGTACTATAGCATTAACAGTAATGCCAAAGCTGCTTAATTCAGCAGCCAGTGAGCGAGTTAGAGCTTTCAACCCTCCTTTAGCGGTCGTATAAACTGCGTCACCTGCATCTGCAAGCGATGGAAGTGATATTGATAATTCTGCCTTCTCTTTCTTTTATCATCAGCCTTGCAGCTTTGCGGCTCAAATTAAAAGGCGCAATCAAATTTGTTTCGATTAGCTGACGCACTGCATTCAGTTCAAATTCAAATAACTGACGGCGATCGCGCATTCCCACATTATTGACAAGTATATCTAACCGCCCATATTTATCTTTAATTTCTATGAATGCTTTTCTACGGCTGCTTCATCAGTAATATCTAACTGTAATGGTGCAGCTTTTCCACCCAAAGAAGTAACCGCCACAACTACCGATTCTAGTGTTTCTAAACTTCGTCCATTCACTAGCACAAACGCGCCAGCATTAGCTAGCGCCTTGACTATTTCTAGCCCTAGTCCGCGATTTCCTCCAGTCACCAGGGCGATTTTATTTTCAAATGAAAATGTAGTTTGTGTCACAGTTACTTTTACATTGAATTTTAGATTTTAAATAGTCCCTAGTCTTTGGCTATAACAGTTGAGCAAGCTGCCGCATATCGTTAAAAACTATCTTAGCTCCTGCCTCAGCCAGAGCAGTGGGTTGGCGCAGCCCGCCGCAGGCATCGCTCTGATGGGCATAGCCAAAAACTGTCATTCCTGCTGCGTATGCTGCTTGTACACCTGGTACAGAGTCTTCAATTACAGCACAATCTTCTGGATTGGTGTTCATTTGCTCGGCTGCATAGAGATACACGTCAGGAAAAGGTTTGGGGCGTGAAACATCATTAGCACTATATAACTTGCCATCAAATTTATCCAGAAGCCCCGTTAATTTCAATACCATTTGAATATGGCGGTGGCTACTATTTGATGCCACACATTTGGGTAATCTAATTTGCTCCAATATTTCGGTAATTCCTGAAACTGGCTGTAGTTCTTGCTGCAAGGGAGCAATTTCTCGTTCCTTGCAAAGTTCGACAAAGTTTTTGGGCAATGGTTTCTTGTAAGATGCTTCGATAATCTCTAAACAGGTTTTTAGAGACTTGCCGATAAATTTTTGAGTTACTTCTGCATAGGTGATAGGAAAACCAGCTTCCGTGAGCGTTTCTGCAAAAATACGATTGATGATTGGTTCGCTATCAACCAAGACTCCATCACAATCAAAAATTACAAGCTTGAACCGATTTTTGACCATGTTTTCGCCTCAAATTTCGCATTTTACCATAGGAGTAATAACTAACACCACCGAGCGATGGCGTAATCGCCCACCGGAGGCGATCGCACTCTTATTGACTAATCTGGGACTGAATGCCTTAGAGTGCTAGCGTACAGTTCCGAATGGCACTAAGATTTCAGCAAATCCATCATCTACACGGCTTTGAAGAAATTTATATTCCTTTTTAAAAGCTCTTGTATGCGTCTGGTACTTGATTACGAGGCTGTTAGCGCTTCGCGTAACTTCTGTGAACATTACAAAAATTTCGGAGAAATACAATGGATATTCAATCTACGCTCACCCAAGCTATTGAAGTTATTGTTATGAGCTTTGTTGCTCTGATGATTTTCGATTTCGTGGACGGACTTTATGTTGTGCCATTACCACCTATTGCAATTGCACCCTCCAATGCCAGTTCCAAATCTACAGTAACAGCAACTCAAGCACCACTATCTAACACTAAACAACTAGAAGTCGAACCTCAACTAATCCCCTTCGTTACATCACAGTTTGAGGAAATTTCTGACCCCTGGACATTAGAACTAGAGCCTCACGACAGTTCTACCGAAACTCAACCAGTTGTAGTCCAATTCCCCTCACTAAAGCTACTGCCTCCAGCCGCAAAAGTACAACCGAAAGCCTCCAAAACTACCAAGCCTAAAACCAGCAAACCAACCAAGAACTCTTTGAATAACCCTACTGTGACTGAATCCAGGAGTAAATCTGGTATGCGTAAGAAAGCTGCTTAACCACAATTGAGTTTGAACCGGAGCGATGGCACAAGAGGGCAAACTCGGTATGGTTGCAGCATCCCAGCAAGGCGTTGTTGGGCTGAGACTGCAAAATGCACTCCCAAGAGCTAGAGTTGTATACGTCTCTGCCACCGGAGCGACGAAGGTCAGTAGACCGAAAACTTTTGCGATCGCTACAAGGTCTGAATATTTTTCTAAATGGTAACGGATATCATTACTTGTCGGAACATTTTTTAGAACTTTAGTAGTATTTTCAATACTATCTCTTTGGGTGGCAGCCTGAATTAAAATTTCAAAAATATTTTTTTGTTCACACTTACCTTGAGACTTTATAGGAATGTTTTCTGTTAAACAGTTAACTACTTCGTTCAAGGTCTTACAGCACTTGCGTCTATTATGAGGTACACTAGATTAAAATATAAATACTTTTAAATGAAGTCTTACTCTGTCGATATTCGAGAAAAAATAGTTGCAGCACATCTTGAGAAAAACATCTCAATCAGGAAAGTGGCTAACATCTTTTCCGTCTCAAAGAGTTTAGTACAAAAGCTTGTAAAACAACAAAAACTTGAAGGAAATTTACAATCCAAGCCGCGAGGAAAGCCACAATTTAGTCATTTAACAAATGCTGATATAGAGTTGAGAGAATTAGTTGAATTATATCCAGATGCAACATTGATAGAGTTGTGTGAATTTTTTGCAGACAAGACTGGTAATTGGGTAGGTCAAAGTGCAATGTGTCGTGCGTTACAGAAATTAGGATTAAATCGGAAAAAAAAACGAAGCGGAGTACCCAAGCAGGCACAGAGCGAGTCCTGAATAAAAGAAGAGATTATTGGGAAAAGGTCAAACATATAGAGCCAGAAAATTTAGTATTTTTGGATGAAACTGGTGTCCTGCTTGGGTTAACGAGGACTCATGCCCGTTCACAAATGGGAACAAGAGCTTACTCTCTTAACCCCTTTTATAGAGGCTCAAAAGTTACAGTAATTGGAGCAATTAGTCTTAAAAAAGTAGTTGCATTAATGACAATGAATGGTTCAATGGATGGCATTGCGTTTGAATTATTTATTGAGAAGTTTTTAGTGCCAAATTTATGGTCAGAAGCAGTGGTAGTAATGGATAATTTATCCGCACATAAACTAGATTCAATTGTGCCAATGATTGAAGCTGTAGGTGCGAAAGTTATTTGTTTATCCTCATACTCCCCCGATTTTAATCCAATTGAATTATGGTGGTCACAACTTAAATCTTTTTTACGCAGTTTTGCTCCGACTACAACAGAAATGGTTGATAACTTAATCTCAGTTGCACTCGATTTAATAAATCCTCAACATTTAAGAAACTGGTTTGCTAGTTGCTGCTACTGTACCTCATAACAGCCGCAAATGCTGT
>NNBT01002222.1_pt1 | contig 91566 bp, 81 predicted proteins | sample 1173831 | NCBI WGS metagenome assembly NNBT01 (sample SAMN07173936, study PRJNA388173) | plant metagenome | isolation source: symbiotic tissue sample KVJ10 | place: Norway: Troms, Kvaloya island | reverse complement strand
CCGTCATAGTCCTGTCTGGTGGCCATGACGGTCATCCGCCGGCGCCGGCCGCCTTCCGGTCGCTCGATGAGAACCTCCTGCCGGCTCTTGGACATATCGATAGCTACCAGCACGGCGCCGGCAGGCGTAGGGGTGAGCTTGGTCATGGTCGGTCAGTCTCCAAAGTGTTGTCTCGACAACCTCACTTTAGATACCTGCTGTCCGGCCATGGCTTGCCCTAATGAAGCCTGCGGCCGCTACGCGGCCTTGTCTTCATCAGGGCCATAGCGGCTCCCGAACCAGCGCTTCCCAATGTGCTACGGCCCGGAATTCATCTCGAAGGATCTGGACCTATGGGCCTATCAGCATGATGTGGTGTTGGATTTCAGCAGGCCGGGAAAGCCTACCGACAATGCGTTTGCGGAGGCGTTCAACGGCCGAGTGCGGGCCGAATGCCTCAACGCATACTGGTTCTTGAGCCTGGATGACGCACGGGTAAAATGTGAGGCGTGGCGGCGCGATTACAACGAGCACCGTCCGCATAGCTCCCTCGGCAACCAGACCCCGATGGAGCGCGCTTTTTCGTCAGGGCAGGCATGCCTGCCCTGACGAAAAGAGAGCCGGTTTTCTCATAAAGACCGGACCAAAGACGGGGTGAGGCTCATACCAACCCCGGACTCCAGTTATGAGTGGTAGAGCTTTGGGGAGCACGTCACTCGCTACACGAGATCATCGGAACTGCCTCGGTCGTTTCACAGTTAAAACGAGCGAAAGCGGGAAAGTCGGCATGATCGCGTGCCTGCTTCGCTTCGCGATTCCGAAAAGGGTCGAAGCCGGCCGACATCGAAAGCACGCGCATGAATGCTGGCCTCCGCCGCCTCGCTGACTATCTGGGTTCCAGCTACTGGTTCGTGCCCACACTCATGGCCTTCGCCGCCATCCTGTTAGCCGGTGGGATGGTGGCGCTGGACAGCTACATAGGTTCGGCATGGATGGACGGCTACGTCTGGCTCTACGCCTCGCGCCCGGATGGCGCCCGCCAGGTGCTGTCCTCGATCGGCGGTTCGATGATTACGGTCGCTGGCACCGTCTTCTCGGTGACCATTGCGGCTGTGGTGTACGCATCCGGTCAGTATGGGCCGCGCCTGCTCACCAATTTCATGCGCGATCGCGGCAATCAGGTGACGCTCGGCACCTTCATCGCGACGTTTCTGTACTGCCTTCTCGTCCTGCGCACCATCCATTCGCCGGAAGAATCCGACGGGGCCGGCTTCGTACCGAACCTGGCCTTGCTCGTCGGCGTAGTGCTCGCACTCTGCTCGATCGGCGTGCTGATCTATTTCATTCACCATGTGCCATCCAAGATTCACATCAACAGTGTGATCGAGGATGTGGGTGATCGGCTGCTGTGCGGTGTCGACGACCGGTTTCCTCGCTTCGTCGGCGAGGCGCCGGACGATCATCAGGCTGCATCGTCCGACATCCCCGCGACGTTCCGCGACAATGCGGACGCAGCGGCCGGGCGGGAGCGGCAATCGGTCAAAGCCAAAGATACCGGCTACATCCAGTTCCTAGACGACGAAGCCGTCATGCGCCTCGCCAAGAGGCATGATCTCGTGCTGCGACTGCAATATCAGCCGGGCGACTTCGTCCATGTCGGGCGCACACTGATGGAGGTATCGCCTCCAGCGCCGTGTGACGATGACTGCACGGACGCTCTGCGCGGGGTATATACCATCGGCTCTCGGCGCTCGGCGCTGCAGGATCTGCGGTTCCTCATTGACGAGCTAGTCGAGATTGCCGCCCGCGCCCTGTCTCCGGGCGTGAACGACCCTTTTACCGCCGTAACCTGCCTTGACTGGCTGGGGGCGGCACTATCGGATCTCGCCGAGCGGTCGCTGCCCTCGCACCTGCGCGTCGATGACGAAGGCACTTTGCGCGTCATCGCCCATCCCGTGACATTCGGCTCGTTCATGGACCGGTCGTTCGGCGCGCTGGCGCAATATTGTGCGACCGACATGATCGCCGCCATGCGCTACCTCAACGCATTGGGCGAAGTGTCGCTGGAGTGCGATCAGCCTGATCGTCGCGCCGTCGTCCGGGACTATGCCGACAAGCTGGTCGAGCTGGCGGCAGAGGGCCTGAGCGGCTTCAATCTCGCCCGCGTCCGAGAGCGTGCCGACGAACTGCGCCGCGCGCTCGACGCGCCCGACTTCAAGCGCCGCCTGCGGGACGGCACCGCCTGGCTTGCCGGAACGGCTTGATCCCCATGCTGACACCCTTCGATGCCGCCGCGATCTTGATCGTGCTTGCCGCCACCCTCGGCTATCTGAACCACCGCATCCTGAAGCTACCATCCTCGATCGGCCTGACGGTCATGGGCTTGGTCGCGTCGCTGCTCGTCATCGGCCTCGATCATCTTCTGCCCGGCAGCGACGTCGGCGAACAGGTGGTCGGGTTCATCGCCGGCATCGACTTCCATACGACGCTCATGGATGGCATGCTGTCGTTCCTGCTGTTCGCGGGTGCCCTGCACGTCAAATGGGACGATATGCGCCGTGGACGCTGGCCGATCATCGGGCTGAGTACCGGGGGTGTCCTGCTCTCGACGGCGGTGATCGGCTTCGGCTTCCACTATGTCGCTGGTTGGCTGGGCCTCATCGTGCCTTTGATCTGGTGCCTGGTGTTCGGAGCGCTCATCAGCCCGACCGATCCGGTTGCGGTCATGGGCGTGCTCGGTCGCACCGATGTGTCGCCGACGCTGAAGGCGACGGTCGCCGGGGAAAGCCTGTTCAACGACGGCGTCGGCGTCGTGGTGTTCGCGATCCTGCTGGAAGCCGCGCTCGGCACCGAACCGCTGTCGATCGGACATGCGGGTGCCCTGTTCTTGCAAGAGGCGGGGGGCGGCGTGCTGCTCGGGCTCGCAGTCGGGTGGATCGGTTACCGCGCGATGCGATCGATCGACGAATACAATGTCGAGGTGATGATAAGTCTCGCGGTGGTGATGGGCGGCTACGCGCTGGCCTCGCAGCTCCACCTCAGCGGCCCGGTCGCAATGGCCGTCGCCGGTCTGCTGATCGGCAACAAGGGCGTGGCCGACGCCATGAGCGATGTCACCCGCGACTATCTGCTCAAATTCTGGTCGCTGATCGACGAAATCCTGAATGCGGTCTTGTTCCTCATCATCGGCCTTGAGGTGGTGGCGATCCCTTGGGATCCGCGTCTCGTCACATTGGGCGTGGCGGCCGTGCCGCTGGTCCTGCTGGCCCGGGTCATAGCCGTCGCTGCACCGCTGACGTTGCTCAAACCCATCCTGTCGCTTGGCCGTCTGGCGCCCGTGACCCTCATCTGGGGCGGGCTGCGGGGTGGCATTTCGGTCGCTTTGGCGCTGGGACTGCCAGACGGGCCGGCACGGTCGATCGCGCTGGCTGCGACATACGTCGTCGTGCTGTTCTCCGTCATCATCCAGGGTGGGACCATCGAGCGGATATTGCGCCGGATGGATACGGGGGAACGACAAGCCTAGCGGATCGGCACCAGCGTATTGACGTTCGCGTCGGCGTCCGTCTCGCCTGAGGGCGGAGCCACGCCGCGATCACGATAAGAGGGAAGGTCGGGTGCACCAGCGGGAACCGGATTTGCCTCCAGCCTCGCAATCTCGCGCTTCATCTCGGCGATTTCACGAACCTGTGCATCGATGATCCGGTCGGCAATCAGACGGACGCGAGGGTCACGGATATGCGCCCGCTCGCTGGTCATGATGGCGATGGAATGATGCGGGATCATCGCCTTCATCCAGGCAACATCGTCCACCGTCTCCTGCGAGCGGACCAGCCAGAGCGCACCACCAAAGACCAATATTGCTGCCGCGACGATGCCGATGTTCGCGCGGGCGTTTTTGTACATGCCCCACATGAAGCCGATCATGATGAGCGCCATGACCGCACCCATGACAAGCGCCATCCACATGCGGGTCTGGCTGAATTCGATGTGGCTGAGGGCGTAGGTGTTCAGGTACATCAGCCCGAACATGACCACCGTAGAGGTGGCTATCATGCCTGCGAAACGTGCGTAGCCCATGGTCGATGACCTCCCGTTTCGCAGCCATTGTAGCGCCACGGAACCCCGAGGGCTCGTGGCGCGCCGATGGGTCAGGCCTTCGCTGCCTGCGCTTCTGCCTTGGTGACCTTCAGATAGATGCGATTGTCCTCGACCCGATCGACCATGTCGAACGGCAGCGTGTGGTGCTGGTGGTCGGCCGAGTCCGTCTTCGTCAGCTTGATCGTCTCGCCCTCGACCTTGTCGACGGTGCCGACATGCTCGCCGTCCGAACCAGCGATTTCCATATGTTCCTTAATCCGCAGCTTCTCGAACATGCTACCTCCTAGTTGAAGCAGTCCGAACGTCACAGCAACCGGACGGGTTCATCGCTTTTCGCAAAACGTCGACGACAAACGGTCGAACAGGCACAACACTGACGACCAAATTTGCCTGTCGCGGGGGCAATCGGTTCGCACGCGCGTTATCGAACGCATACCTGAGAAAAGCGGGAGGGGGTTTGTTCGACGTCGTTGCTACGGTGCTTCAGGCGCATCAGCCGGTGATCGGCTTGGTGTTCATCGTGGCGCTGTTCGCCGCTTTTGCCAGCGAACGCTTTCCGCCGGTCACGATCGCGATCGTCGGCGCCGGTGCTATGATCGTCTTCGGTTGGCTGACGCCTTCGCTGGTCACGGCCGCCTTCGCCAATTCGGCACCGATCACGATCGCCGCTTTCTTCGTCTTGTCGGGTGCGCTCGTCCGCACCGGTACAATCGAGGCGCTTGCCAGTATCGTCGTCCGCCGAGCGGCCGCGGCACCGAGGCGGACCGTAGCGGAAATGCTCACCGGCGCTGCAACTGCACCCGCCTTCATCAATAACACGCCAGTCGTGATCGTCCTTATCCCGTTGGTGCGCCGACTGGCGAAGACCGTGGGCATACCGGCGACCCGGCTGCTGATCCCGCTGTCCTATCTCTCGATCCTGGGGGGCACGCTGACGCTGATCGGCACCTCGACCAACCTGCTGGTCGACGGTGTCGCTCGCGCGAACGGGCAGGCGGCGTTCGGCATCTTCGAGATCACCGGCGTCGGCCTCGTCGCGATGGCAGCCGGCATCGCCACCATGCTGGTGCTCGGCCCCAAGCTGCTGCCCTCACGGCCGGACAACGACATCGCGGATCGTCACCAGCTCCGCTACCTGACCGAATTGACGCTGTCGGACAATGAAGCGGCCAAGTGCCCGACCGTTGCCGACCTGGCCTTCCTCAAGCGTGACGCCGTCCGCCTGGTCGCGATCAGGCGCGGCAGCGAATTGCTGCGCGAGCCGGCCCCCGACCTACGGATCAATCGCGGCGACCGCCTGGTGGTGGCCAGTTCGGCTGACGAACTGGATGGGCTTGCCCGAAGCCAGGGCGTGATCGTCGGCCTCCAGAATGTCGGTCGCCCCATCCGCCTTGCCGATAACGAGCGCGCCGACGACGTGCGGCTGATCGGCCTCACGATCGCGCCATCCCACCCCGCACTGGGGCGCGAACTGCGCGACATCCCGTTCCTGTCCAATCTGCCTGCCCGCGTGCTCGGGATCGGTCGCGCGCGGCATCTGCCCGGCCCCGATCTCGGCAGCGTACGCCTGCGCGCAGCCGACAGCCTGCTCGTCGCGGCCGATGCCGGAGCGATCGCGGCGCTGCACGAAAACACGAACCTCATCGCCGAAGACACCAGCCACGTTCGCCGCTTCCGCCGGCGTCGTGCTCCGATCGCGATCGGAACGCTTGCGGGCGTCATTGCTCTCGCTGCTTTGGGCGTGATGCCGGTCGTGCTCCTCGCCCTGATCGGGGTAGGTATCGTCCTCATAACCGGCTGCATCGATCCTGAAGAGGCGTGGCGGTCGGTCGACGGCAGCGTTCTCGTCCTCATCTTCGCGATGCTCGGCATCGGCAGCGGGCTGGAGGCGATCGGCACGGTGCAGCTCGTGGTCGACACGATCGCGCCGTGGATCGGCGGACTGTCGCCGCTGATGCTGATCCTGGTCTTGTATTTCCTGACGTCGTTGCTGACCGAGACGGTCACCAACAATGCCGTCGCCGTCATCATGACGCCGGTCGCGATCGGAATCGCGCAGGCGACCGGCAACGATCCCCGCGCGCTGATCGTCGCGGTCATGTTCGCGGCATCCGCCAGCTTCGCCACGCCGATCGGCTATCAGACCAACACCATGGTCTATGCAGCAGCCGACTACCGCTTCTCCGACTTCGTGAAGATCGGCCTGCCGATGAATATCGTCGTCGGGGTGGCAACCTGTGTGGCGATCACGTGGCTGTTCCCATGAACGTAACCATATCGCTTGCGGAACAACGGTTTTGACATCCCGTTCTTCAACAATGCAGTCCGTCACGCCCCCGCCGGCGAAAAATCCGCTCGACCTCATCACGGCAAAGCTCCACGTCGCCTCGAACGACTTTTTCCTGCAGTTGCCGAACATCATCAGCGGGATCGTCTTCGTCATTGTCGCTTGGTTTGCCGGTAAACTCATCGCCAACGGGGTGCGACGAGCTTTCCATCACAAGGGGCTGATCGATCTTGGCGGCGTTCTCGCGTCGCTGACCTTCGGTCTGGTCGTTGCAGCGGCTGTCCTGATCGCCTGCGTTATCGTATTCCCGAGCGTAAAGCCCGCGACGATCATCTCCAGCCTCGGTATCGGTTCGGTCGCGATCGGCTTCGCGTTCAAGGACATCCTCCAGAATTTGCTGGCCGGCATCCTGCTGCTCATCAACCGTCCCTATCGGCGCGGCGACCAGATCGTGGTCAAGGATTTCGAGGGCACCGTCGAGCACATTCGGAGTCGCGCGACCCTCATCAAAACCTATGACGGTCGCCGGGTTATTATCCCCAATTCCGACGTCTACACCTCGCCTGTCATGGTCAACACGGCGTTCCCGGTGCGACGTGACCAGTTCGACATTGGCATCGGCTATGGCGACAAACCCGATCGGGCAATGACCGTTTTCGCCGAAGCGATCGCGAACGTAGAAGGCGTCGAGGCGGACCCAGCGCCGGAAGTGCTGCCTTGGGGATTGGATGCCAGCTCGGTGACGCTGCGCGCGCGCTGGTGGTCGGAATCCAAGCGCACCAACATCGTTCATCTGCGCGCGCGGGTCATTCTCGCGATCTGGCAGGCCGCGGCGGACAACGGCATCGACCTGCCGTTCCCGACGCAGCAGATCCTCTTCCACGACCAGACCGAGGAAACCGATGGCGACCGGACGCGGCAGCGGGAAGGCTGGCCCGCCGGTGCCAATCCGCCCCGCCCGCGGCGTAGCGAGCGCCAGCACGATGACGATCGAACGGCGGATCAGGCATAGGTGAATGGCATGAGCGATGTAGCACCTGCGCGGACCGACCTCAGCACCCGGTTGGCCCGCCTGGCGCTCTATCGATGGTGGCGGCGCGCGATCGTCGGCCGCGTCGATCATGAAGCCGTCATTGCCCGTATCGTCGAGGAAAGTGGCTGGAGTCCGCGCTTCGCCTTCATGACGATGATGTCGGCAGGTATCGCCGTTCTCGGCCTCCTGCTGTCGTCACCGGCCGTGGTGATCGGCGCGATGCTCATCTCGCCGCTGATGAACCCAATCCTCGGCTTCGGCTTCAGCCTGGCGCTGTTCGATTTCCGCGAATTGCGCCGGTCGCTGAAAGCCTTGGCGATCGGGGCTATCGCAGCGGTGGCCTTCACCGCGCTGATCGTGCTCGTCTCGCCCTTACAGGCACCGACCGCAGAGATCGTCGCACGAACCCGGCCAAATCTTTTCGACCTAGCCGTTGCGTTGTTCGCAGCGCTCGCCGGCACCTTCGCGATCATCCGCGGGCGCGGCGATACCATCGTCGGCGTCGCGATCGCGACCGCGCTGATGCCGCCACTCGCGGTCGTCGGCTACGGGATCGCGACACGCAACGTGCCGGTCGGGGCGGGTGCCTTTGCCCTGTTCGTCACCAACTTCATCACCATCGCACTGTCGGCGACGCTGATGGCACGCTTCTACGGTTTCGGGCACCATCTCTCGCGGCGGCAAAGCTGGACCCAGACGCTGCTACTGACCCTAGGCGGTGTGGACAAAGGGTATCCAGAGCAGGACTGAAGCGAGGCAGACGAAGCCGATGTAGGATTCGGCAGTTTTGTCGTACCGAGTGGCGACCCGTCGCCAGTTCTTGAGTTTGTTGAACAGGCGTTCGATCTGGTTTCGCCAGCGGTACTTGAGCCGATCATGCGCAGCCGGGTTGCGACGGTTGCGCCGAGCCGGGATCACGGCCTCGACGTCCATGCTGGTCAGGGTGTCGCGAACCGCGTCGCTGTCATAGCCTTTGTCCGCGAGCAACGCGTCGATCCGGTCGGCGATCATGCGCATCAGCGGACCGAAACCTTGCGTGTCATGCGCCTGACCCGGCGTCAGGACAAAGGCGAGCGGGCGACCTCTGACATCGCAGCGGGCGTGAAGTTTGGTGGTGAAGCCGCCGCGCGATCGGCCAAGCGCCTCGGCCGCGCCAGTCCCTTTTTTATGCCCACCGCACAATGGTGTGCCCGGACAATGGTGCTGTCGATCATGTCGGCGCGACCATCGCGTTCCACCGCACCGGCCAGTGTCTCCAGCATGGCATCGAACACACCCGTCGTCACCCAGCGACGGTAGCGGCGGAACACGCTGTTCCACTTGCCATATTCCTCCGGCAGATGCCGCCACTGCGCACCCGTCCGCGCAATCCACATCATGCCTTCGAAGAAGGGGCGGTTGTCACCAGCGGGACGACAGCCACGTCCGCGCTCGGACGGTAGCAGCGGCCCGATCAGCGACCATTCCTCTTCCGACAAACCGATCCGCTCGCCCAAGCCTGCCTCCAAATGGCAGCCTTGAATCAGCGGCGTATTACGCCGTCAAGCTTTGTCCACGATGCCTAGTGTTCGTCGTCATGGCGATCCCGCTCGGCATCTCGCTCAATCGCATCGGTCGTGAAGCGGTAGCCGTGTCGCAGGCGCGAACGCTGCTGACCGACAAATTCGGGGAAGAAGCCCGCGTAACGCAGCTCGATCTGGATTTTGCCGCCGACCCGCTGATTGTGCGCGCCGTCGTGATCGCGCCGCGCGGTGCGATGCAGAAGACCCCCGCGCTGCAATCGGCGCTGGCGCAGCGGCTCGGCCGACAGGTCCGCCTCGATCTCGACCAGATCCTCCTCGAGCCGGGAGCGGGAGCATTGGAGGCGCAGCGGGAAGAACTGCGTCAGGCCAGCGACTTCGCCAAGCTGGAGGCGCAGCATGGTGCCGACCTTGCCCGTCTGGTCGCGCTCATTACCGGCGTTCCCGCCGACGATGTGACGATCGACCGGGATCATCACCGCGTGATCGCCTCGGCCTCGCCATTGCCGGGCGCGACCCTCGAAACCTATCGGATGCTGGAAACCCGTGCAGGGGCGCAGGCGGAAGGTTGGAGCGTGTCTGTCGTTCCGCCGCAAGCCTCCCTGCCGGTCATCGCCTTCGCGGATAACGTCGATACGCTCGATCCGGCGGCCAGCGCAGCCGTTGCTACGTCGGCCTGGGCGGCCAAGCGTTGGAACATGACTGCTTTGGGCGTGCCCGGCTTGCCTGCCGGCGCCACTCCGGAACGGCCGAACCTCTCACAGCGGCGCGCGATCGCGATCGCATCGCTGCTTCGTACAGCCGGGATCACTCCGGTGCCGCTGCCGGCAGCCGGACAGCGTTTCGTTTTGACACCCGGCGTGGGAAGCACGCCATGATCCGTTCGCCCGAGGACATCGCATGATTGTCGCCATTGCACTCGTCGTTGCCCTCATCGTCACCCTCGCGCTCACCTTCAGCCCGTTCGCGCGAAGCGATGGCTGGCGTGCGACGGTGACGCCGCTCGCCTCGATTATCGGGTCGGGTTTCCTCATCTGCGGTCCGCTGCTCGCCCGCGAGTTCGGCAGCGCCGCCATTCTTGCCATGGGTCTGCTGCTCGCGATAGCCTATGCGGCTGGTTGGGTGATCCGGTTCAACATCACCCATGTCGAGAACCATCTGGCGGTCGCAACCTTCAACGATCCGATCGCCTGGGTCGCACGGATCACCCAAGGCGTTCTGGCACTCGCCTATGCCGTGTCGGTCGCCTATTATCTGAAGCTCTTGGCCGAGTTCACGCTCAAGCCGATCGCAATCGACCCGGCGTGGCAGCCGGTTGCCGCCAACATCATCGTGACCGTCATCATCGCACTCATGACGCTGCTGGCACTGGGCGGGAGCCTGCGGAAAGTCGAGCATCTCGCGCATGGGACGGTATCGATCAAGATCGGCATCATCGCCGGTATGCTAGTCGCGCTCGGTATCGCCTGGGTCATGGGCGGCATGGCCGATCCGCTGCCGCAGGCGCGGATTTCCTGGGCCAGCATCCCGATGCTGCTCGGCCTTATCATCACCGTGCAGGGGTTCGAGACGTCCCGCTATCTCGGCCATGACTATTCCGCCACGCTGCGGATCAAAACGATGCGTCACGCGCAGTGGATCGCGTCCGCCATCTATCTCGCTTTCATCGCGCTGCTGACGCCGTTTCTGGCGCGTGCCGCGGCGACCGAAGGGGTGGCCGGCATCCTCGACATCATGGAGTTCATCGCCCCGGCGCTCGGTATCTTCGTCCTGGCCGGAGCGGTATCCAGCCAGCTCAGCGCAGCCGTCGCGGACTCGATCGGCTCGGGCGGCCTGGTCAATGAGGTGTCGCGGCGCAGGATCAGCGTGCCGCTCGCCTTCACCCTGGCCGGTGCGCTGGCGGTGCTGGTGGTCTGGCTGACCGATCCGTTCCAGGTCGTGGCGCTGTCCTCGCGGGCCTTTGCCCTCTTCTACGCGATGCAGTGTGTGCTGGCGCTGCTGGTCTCGGTTCGAAGCGGCGCGGGATCGATGCTGCATCGTGTCGGCTTCGTCGCCGTCGGCGTCATCTGCCTGGTCGCGGTATTCGTCGGTGCGCCGGCGGAAGGATAAGGCCGTCACTGCGGCCATAAGGGCGTCGCTGAGACAGCTTGCCTCACCCCGGCATCTGCGAACCTGGCTGGGTTCTGGTGGCAAATGGGTAGCGCTGTCAGTCCGGGCGGTTCGCAGCGGTCTTCAGGATGACTTCGGTATCGCAGCCAGCTCGATCGCCTTCGCCGCCTTTCTCGCCATCATCCCGCTCGTCGGCCTGATCGCCGGCGCCTACGGTCTGCTCGTCCCCGGTGACACCGTGGCCCGTAACCTTGCGAAGCTGACGGCGATCCTGCCACGCGACGCACAAGGGATCGTGGCGGGCGGATTGCGCGATACGCTGACGTCCGACCGCCCCGCCGGTGTGACGATCATCATCTCGCTGGGCATTGCGCTGTTCAGCGCGCGGCGGGCGGGACGCTCACTGCTTCACGGCATCAACCTTGCCTTTCGCATCGAGCGCGAGCGCCAAGGCATACGCCGCCAGATCACGGCCATGCTGTTGGTGCTCGGATGTGCTGCGCTGGTGCTGACGGCCCTGATCTCGCTGTCCGTGCTCGCGTTCCTGCAAAGCTATGTCCCCGATGGACTGCCTGGCGCGCGGCTCGCCTCGATGGTGCTCCTATTCGGATCGCTGACGTTGGGGGCCGGCATCGGCCTGATGCTGGTCTATCGCTACGCGCCGGCAAGCGAGGCGGCCATCCCGTGGCGATCGGTCTTGCCCGGAACGATCGCGGGTGTCGCGATGTGGTTAGGGGCAACCCTCGTATTCCGCCTCTATGTCACGCATCTCGCACGGTTCGGTGACACCTACGGATCGTTATCCGCGGCGGTCATCCTGATGCTGTGGCTGATGGTGTCCGCCTGGGCGTTGCTACTCGGCGCGCGCCTCAATGCCGAGGCGATGAACCACGCGGGCATCACGATCGAGGAGCGCGATGCATGACCGACAGTCAGACCGAACATCGTTATCGTAATCGTCTCCTGACGCTCATCTCGACCGTTCTGCTAATCGGGGCGCTGAAGGAGGCCTTCGCGGTCGTGATGCCGATCGCCTTTGCCGCGATCATCGTCGCGGCATTGTGGTCACTCAAGCGCAGGCTGGCGCAGTATATGCCGTCGTGGCTGGCCTATACGCTGACGCTGCTGTCGCTGGTCGCGATCCTCGGCGCCTTTGCCGCAGCGGTCTATCTGTCGATCGGCCAAGTCATCGCAGCGCTCACGGCGAACTGGTCGAGCCTTGAGAAGGGATTCGGCCAGCTTGCCGGATGGGCTGCCGAGCATGGCGTACCGATCGCCGGGACGATCAACCGCCAGCGGATCATGGCGCTGCTCCAGATGCTGGCGGGCGGCGTCTATGGGTTCGTCACCTATGTCGGGTTCATCGGCATCATCGTGATGCTCGGTCTGCCCGAAGTGCCACGGCTCAAGCGCCGGCTGTATGAGATGATGGAAAATGGCGATCGCGGCGAGCTGCTGACCGTTGGCGAGGATATCTCCGCGCAGGTGCGCCGCTATCTCGGCACGACGCTGGCCACAAGTATCCTCACCGGTATCGCCTCGGCGCTCTGGTCGTGGATGACCGGACTGGAGCTGGCGCTGGTTTGGGGCATCCTGAACTTCCTTCTCAACTTCGTACCCGTGATCGGGAACATCGTCGGGATCGTGCCGCCTGTGCTCTTCGCCTTTGTCCAGTTCGGCGGATGGCAGATGCCCACGATTGTCTTCGTCGGCTTCGTCATCCTGCAACTGACCATCAGCAACGTTGTCTACCCCCTGTTGCAGGGCAAGCAGCTATCCCTGTCGCCGCTGGCGATCATCATTGCCATGACCTTCTGGAGCTGGGTTTGGGGTATCGGGGGGGCGCTGATCGCAGTGCCGCTGACCGCCGCGATCGTCATCATCTGCGGGCAATTCGATCGAAGTCGTTGGATCTGCAAGCTTCTGTCGGCGTGACCGATACATGCAGGTCGTACGAAGGCGATCATCCCTTCATGTTTGGCGTGATTATCGACGCAAGCATGCAGGACAGGTGAAGCGCATTGGCCGCTTCGATCGTTGATCTTGCATGAAGTATCCGACGTTCTGCATGTTGCTCTCCACGATCACGCTTACCTCTTCCGCGCTGCCTGTTATGGCCCAAACCTTGCCGGGAGCAGCGCAGGCCAGCCCTGTACCGCCATCGGATTGGCAGACCCTCTGGACCGAAGCGAACCGTGCCGCCCTGAAACAGGCCTTAGCCGATCGTGCCCGCCACGGCCTTGATCGTGTGACGTTCCTGCCGCGTAATATCGATGAACAGCCGACTGGCGACGTCGCCAGGTCCTACACCAAAGCTGCGATGGCATACGCCCACGCCTTGGCACAGGGCATGGTCGACCCGTCATCGCTGCACGACGTCTATACGATCGCGCGGCCTGTGACAGACCAGACCGAAGGACTAGGGGATGCCCTCCGCCGGAACCGCCTCGCACAGTGGCTGGACGGGTTGGCTCCCGCCGATCCGGAATACAGGTTGCTGTCGCAAGCCTATCTTGCAGCGAGCCGGAATGCCGACAACCGGAAACCCGTTATCCCGCTGGCAAACAGCATCCATATGGGCGACGTCAATCCGCGGGTTCCGGAGATCGTCGACCAGCTGGTGGAGGATGGCTACCTGACTGCGCGACCCTTCGCGGACTCGACGGACATCGCTGATGCCGTGAAGGCGCTGCAACGTGATTACGGCATCCGAGAGGATGGCATCGTCGGTCCGGATACGCTGGGGGTTCTGACGCTCGGCCCGGGCGATCGTGCCCGGACCCTTGCCGTTGCGCTGGAGCGGCGACGCTGGCTGTCGCGAACGCCGCCCGCGACCCGGATCGACGTCAACACCGCAGCCGCCGAGCTTCGCTATTATCGTGATGGGCAGTTGGTCGATCGCCGCAAGGTCATCGTCGGTGAGCCTGATCGCGAAACCCCGCCGCTCGGCTCACCGATTTATCGCCTGGTCGCCAACCCGACATGGACCGTGCCGAAGTCGATCCCCGTATCGAGGGCGACCGTCCGAGCCAAGAATATGCGGCGGATCAACGGCTATTGGGTGCAGCCTTCAGGGCCGGACAATGCGCTGGGCCTCGTCAAATTTGACATGAAGAACAATCAGGCGATCTACCTTCACGACACGTCCGCCCCCGAGCTGTTCGAGCGCAGCCAGCGCCATCTGAGCCATGGCTGTGTCCGCATATCCGATGCCCTGGGCTTCGCTGCAATGCTGGCCGATCAGGAAGGTGTCGGCGACGCCTGGGCCAAGGCACACGCGTCGGGCAGTTACGAGATCGTCGATTTGCCCCGCGAAATCCCGGTGCGGCTCCTCTACCATAACGCCTTCGTCGCAGAAGACGGCAAGGTCGCGTTCCGCACCGATCCCTATGGCTGGAACGACGCGGTAGCCGTCCGCCTCGGTTTCGCCGACGCCAAGACGCGACATGCGAAGGCTGAAGCGATCGATATCGGTCCGTGACAGGCAAAGTTGGCCGCTAAATGCTCGTTTTGCTGCGTTGTTCTCGGCTCTCGGACTACGCTATTAGGACCGATGTAGGGGCATTCCCCCACGCTGGGGACAGATGGCTGCTTCTACGCTCTTACTGGATCGACTGCGCGACCTGACCGTCGCGAAGCAAGGGCCCAAACCGCTGCGATATGGCATGACCGTGCTGTGCGTGGCGGTGGTTGGAATATTGCAAGCCGCGATCTTCGGAGCGTCAGCACCCTGGTTCCTCTACACGCCTGCCGTCGTGCTGTTGACGCTGTTTCTCGGCCGCGGGCCCGGCATAACGGCCACAATCCTGTCGGCAATCGGCGCGGGTTCGGTCGTCGCTCGAACCGGTGAGCCGTTGCTGCTCACGTCTGTTCACTGGGCCGCATCGATCATCTTCACCCTGACCACATTTGGCCTGGTGGTGTTGGTCGAGGCGCTGCGGACGACGCTGCTGGACACCGATCGTCTTCGCGACGAGCGTGAGAAGGCACTGATCGTCACCGCCGAGCGCGAGGCGTTCCTGTCGGGCGTGCTGGGCAGTTCGACCGATTGCATCAAGGTGCTCGATCTCGACGGCAAGCTGACCTTCATGAGCGAAGGCGGGCAGCGCGTCATGGAAATCAGCGACTTCAACGCCGTCGCCGGCTGCCCCTGGCCGGACTTCTGGCAGGATGCCGGCAATATTGAGGCGAAGGCGGCCGTCGAGGCGGCGCGAGTGGGCAAGGCCCATAGCTTTGTCGGCAAGGCCGATACGTATCGAGGCACCCCAAAATGGTGGCACGTCGCCGTCAGTCCTATTCCTGGGCCGGATGGTCGACCTGATCGCATCCTGTCCGTTTCCCGCGACATCACCGAATTGCGTGCAAGCGAGGAGGAGCGCGAGCGGTTCGTCCGACTGGCGGAGAACAGCGCCGATTTCGTCGGCATGGCCCGCACGGACGGCAGCGTCTTCTACATGAACGATGCGGCTAGGCAGCTTGTCGGGCTGGAAGATGCCGACATCTCAACGCTCTCCATCGCCAACTTCTTCCCTCCCGATCAGGTGGAGACCGTCATGCAAGATGTACTGCCGGCGGTGGCCCGCGATGGCCATTGGGCAGGCGAACTCGATTTCCGCCATTTCCAGACCGGCGAGCGCATTCCTGTCCTATATTCGGTCTTCCCGATCACCAACGCGAACGGCGCGTTGATCGGCTATGGTACGGTCACCCGCGATTTCCGCGACCGGAAGCGCGCGGAAGACGACATGCGCCTGATGAACGGCGAGTTGGCGCATCGCCTCAAGAACGTCCTGGCCGTCGTCCAGTCGATCGCCGCACAAACGCTGCGCACCGCCCCGAACATTGAAACCGCCAGTCACGATCTCGGTGCACGATTGGTAGCGCTGGGTGCGGCGACCGACGTTCTGACCGGCAGTTCCTGGCGCTCGGCCGATCTATGCGAAGTGGCAACGCGGGCCCTGGCGCCCCACGGCGTCATCGGCGAGCGGATCCTGCTGGACGGCCCTTCCGTCACCTTGAAGCCTGAGGTGACGGTCGCCTTCGCACTCGCGTTGCATGAGCTGGCAACGAACGCCGCCAAATATGGAGCGCTGTCCAACACCACGGGCATGGTGACGCTCACGTGGCATGTCACCGGCACAGGCAATGACGGGACGCTGTCGATAACCTGGCGAGAGCAGGGAGGGCCGCTTGTCTCACCCCCGCAGCGCAAGGGATTCGGATCGATCCTGATCGAACGCTCGCTGCGTTCCTACTTCAAGGGCAAAGCTGAAACCGATTATCGTCCAGAGGGTTTGGTGTTCGATCTGGAGGCCCGGCGGGGCGATGCCGCGATTACGGACGAGTAAGGGACGTGGGACAGAGTAAACCGATCGGCAGMAACACCATCCTGATCGTGGAAGCCGAAGCGATCGTGCGGTTCGACATCGTGGCTTTCTTCGAGGAGCGGGGCTGGCGCGTCTTCGAGGCAGAAGATGCCGAACAGGCGATGGCAATCCTCGACAATCGCTCCGACATCCGGGTTGTCCTCATCGATGCGACGATCAGCGGGCACATGGACGGGGTGAAGCTGGCACATTACGTGCGGGAGCGTTTTCCGCCCACCTTGCTCTTCGTGGTGTCGGGAAAAGCGCCCGTGCCGCAGGAGGCTCTGCCGCAACGCGCCACGTTCCTGCCCAAGCCGTTCGATCTGCACCGGATGTTTCGTCAGATCGAGGATAGCCCGGTTACGCCCTGAAGGCATTTGGGCCGGGTTTCGATCGGCTAACCGGCTTGTCTTAAAGGCTCCGGCTTTTTTCCATCGGGAAGCCTTTCGCGCAAATGATCGTGCACCAACTTGGCGCTGAACGGCTTGCCTAAGAACGTCGCATTGTCCGGCATGTCACCCGGCTCGGGTTTAATCCGGCCGCTGGCGATAACGATCTCGATCCACGGGTAGGTCGAAGCAACGTGGCGGGCCAAAGCGAAGCCATCAGTACCGCCCGGCATCTCCACGTCGGAGAACAGCAGCGTGATACTGTCGGCATAGCCAGGCAGCATCGCCAGTGCCGCGTCGCCATGATCGGCCTCGACACAGCGGAACCCCGCATCCGACAGGATGCCGTCGAGGTCCATGAGGATGATTGGATCGTCATCGACGATAAGCGCGTAGGGATCGGTCGAGACTGTCATCCCGACATAACTGTCTGGAAGGCGGACAGTTCGTTTGAGGGTCGAGAATGCTCGCAGCTGTTAGGACAAAGCGACGGGCTCTTCCCGATTGGGAACGATCATCGAGACGGCCGGAGCGTTGGACAGCCCGTGCCCCTTAGTGACCGACCGGCTTTCCCGAAACCTGTTCCCGAATGCGCTTTCCCGAAACTGCCCGCTGGACATGGAGAAACGGGACGCTCCGCAAACGAGCGTATGCGTGACGGCGCCTGCCCCGCGTAATTCCATCAGGCGGTGTCACCTAACCCGTCATGCGATCTATGCACCGTAATCGGTCCGGCTTGGGGCGGAATGACATGCTAACGCCGGACCCTTAGCGTACGATTTTGACCATCCTCTCACCGGCCCCGTAGACTGAGACCAACGGTCGACTTCAGCGGCCTCAGGTCCAGAGCCAATGCGCTCAGTTCGGCGATCTTCGCATCGCTGCCTCTCGCCAGATGATTGACCAGATCCTCCTGGTTCGGCTGGCCGAGCGCGAGGCGATAGAGCAAACGCTGACGCTGGAGGTAGTCGAACCGTGCGATGTCACGGCTCCTCGACAATGCAAGCACGTGGCGATCGATATCGGCATGCTTGAACGTCCACCAGGGTGCCAGCCCGGTGCCGTCTTGAAACAGGAGCTCGCCCAACGCTGCGGCCTCCGTCCAGGGCGAGCAACCGGTACCTGCCGCGGCCACAGCGTCGTCCCGCACCAGCGCGCCGAGCGGACGTCGTACAAGGAGACCACCATAGCGCAATATGCGACCTTCACGCTGTTCAAGGTCGACCGGGTTAGATGGCAAATCCCAGTGAACGATGCGTCGGCACCAGCTATGGAAGTCGAGCCCTTCCTGACCGATCGAGGTCGTCGCGAGCACATGGGGCCAGAATGGCGTGTTGAACGCGCGCCGGAGGCTTTCAGCGCGTGGCGGCGCTTCGGCTTCAGGCTCGCTCAACGCGCGTTGTGCTGATTCGGCATCCCCGCTTTCGGTGCCGCTGAACGGCACGGCAGCGTGGCAACGAAGGCGGATTGAGCTCGATGTTGTCGGGATCCCACGAAAGGTGAACCAACCGAGCGAGGCGTGCAGCGCCGATGCCAGCTCATCGAGAAGGTTCGGGGCGTCGGTCTGCCCTTGCGCTAGCCAAAAATGCTCGTCGAGCACGCTCTCGAGCCCGCCGTCGCGGACCGCCGCCATCAGCACCTCGGTGGGATTGCCGTCCCCCAGCCGGCCCCAGAACACCCGGTTGTCGAGATAGGGGCGCAGCCTGTGCCAGCAGAACGAGACGAGCTTCGAAAGGTGGTCTGCCTCGATGGCCGCCGGAAAGTGCCGGAGCAGTGCGCGGCCGACAGCGACCGCCGGTGAGGCCAAGGCGATCTCGGCCAAGCGTTGCAGCTCCTTGGCGCTGATCCAGTCGATACTCTCGACGTGGTTGCGCTCGGTGACGATGCGCCCGAGCACTGCCTCAGCCCCCGCCGTCTCGTTCCATGCCGCCTGGGATGCCGCGAAATCGCCGGACTTTCGCTCGATCGCGGCAAGGAGGTTCCAAAGCGGACGTGCCCGTTCGGCGTCCTTCTTCGGCTTGCTGCGGATCTCGACCTTCTGATCCCTGAGCGCCTTCCGTAATTGTCCGATGACCGTGCGCAGCGCGTAGCGGGCGGACGAATGGTTGCCCTTCAAAGGATCGGTCGCCCGGATCAGAAACGGCGATGGATGGAACAACGACATCACGGGCAGGCCGGACTGCGGAGCCAGCCGCTTGCTTTCCCAGGGTCGCCGGCGGGCGGTTGGTCCGACGTCGAGGTAAGCGTCCTCGACACCGAGGCTGATCAAGGATGCAACACTCTGCGGGGTGGCGCGAAAACGGCTGAACAGAAGCGTTTTCTGCGCCGGGCTGTGCGCCCAGGGACCTGCAAGCGGCCACCACTGCATGGAAGGGGCAACCCAAGGGAGCGCGAGATCGGGTGCTCGCGCGAGCTCGCGAAGGGCTCGGAGCTTCGGGCTGCCCCAGCCGTCCTTGCCGTCGCCGGTGCGTCGTGCAGAGCGCAGCACCGGCACGCCCGGTTGGCGGCCGAACTCGACCTTGTCGGCGATCTTGTAACGGGACCCGAGCGCCTGCGCCGGTAGTGGGACGGACAGCCAGTAGGCAGAGGCCGCGGTCTTGTTCCGGTCGGACACCTTGCTGGCGAAGTGCCGGAAGGTATGAAGATCGCCGGGGGCAAGGGCCAGCGGATCGCGGCGGGTGCGGTGATCCAGGCCTATAGAGGGCGGGCGCTCGGTACGTGCTATGCAGGGGCGCAGCAGGCGGTCGATCCGGTCGCGCGTCGCTTCCGCACGCTCCTTCAGAAGCGGATCGATGGTGTCACCCTCTGCGTCACCGATCGCACGCAGGATCTCGCCGAAGCTGGCAAAGAGCTGCTCGGCGTCCTCCCGCACGGCGGTGCTGCGCGTCAGAAACTCGATCGTGTCGAAAAGCTCCTCGTGAGCCTGAGGACCGTCTTTTCCGTCCCAGGACTCGCCATACAGGCGATAGGGTGTGGCCGACAAAAGCAGCATGGCAGGCTTTTTCGAGCCGATTCCAAGAAGGGCGCGCCCCAGCCGGTCGCTTTTCGAAGGTGCCAGCAGCTCGCGGAAGCGCTGAAATTCGTCGAAGACGATAAGGTCCGGCGGGGTCGCCTCGAGACATGCCTCCGCGAGAAGGCGGCGCAACACCGTCAGCGTCCGCGCCTCGGGCTTTGTCTGTGCGGCTGTCGCGATGCGTTCGCGAAGACCCGGACGTTTACCCTCCGGATTGAAGCGCGACTTGAGCGCGGTGCGGAAGGTGCCGACAAGCTTCGGATCGATGCCGCCCATCAGCCGCTGCGCAGTACGGCAGGCGCCCTCCCAGCTTACGGTCGCGCGCTGTTGGATGAAGCGCTCGGGGAGTGTCTCCAATATCCCCGGCACGGCGCGCTCGAGCAGCAGGCTCAAAAAGGCACGCTCGACCGCAGCGCCAGGTGTCGGTCGTGTGCCTTCGGGCGGGAAGGAGGTCTGAGGAGACAGCGAATAGAGCCGGAGCGGCGATGGCGGCTCCTTGTCGTTCGGCCGTTGATCGAGCGGGATCATCGACAGCCGATCGACCTTGGAAAGGGCCCGCAGCTTGGCGCGCTTGTCCTCCAGAAAGTCGACCAGACGCGCCGCGTTCTGGTCGGAGACACGGGCATTGCTGGTGACGTAGTAGACCGTAAACTTCTTCCTACCGCCACGCGACAGCTGCCGGACGACCTCCCGAGCGACTGTCGTCTTGCCGAGGCCGACCTCGTCGGCCACCAGAAAGCGGCGACTGCCATTACCGGTCAGCGCGGCTACGGCAGCGCCTACCGTCGCGTTCTGAAAGGCGCGCGGTGTGCTGCTCATCTTGCGATTAGGACCTCGCGCGCGATGCGCCAAGTCTGCTGGAGGGCGGTCAGATCGTCTCTGTCCGCCTGCGTAAGGTGCTCGCCATGAGCCAGGACCGCAGCCACATAGCGGTCGATCACGGCATCGACACGCTTCAACGAACCGGACTTGTTGGTCTGGTCCTTGGCCCAGGCGGTCAGGATATCCTCGAGCGCGAGCCCGTCATGCTTCCAGCTGCTCCGCTTGGGCGCAACCGCTTCCGGCTCCGTGTCCCAGTCGTCCTCGCTCACCGCCCCTGCTCCACCCTCGAGCATCTCGCGCAGCCACGCCTGCAGGCCGTCGACGCTCAGAAAGCGGCTGATCGCGGCAGCGTCCCGCTCCGCGTCGATCGAGGGGACCACCGGCACGCGCAGGAGCCATGACGCCGGCGGCAGATCCCCGATCGTCAGCCGAAACTGAACAAGATCCGTTTGCAGGGACAACGGAACCTCTCCGAGCTCGATGTGCGTCACGCCGGGCTGCCAGCGGTGGAGCGCCATCGTGGCGAGCCCTGCTTCTAACTGAGCTGAGGGCGGCAGCGGCACGACTTCGCCAGAGGTGAGACGATACTCCCTGCCGTTGCGGTCCAGGCTGAGTGACGTGTCCGCAAGCGTCCAGCGCAGCCTTTCGAGAGCAAGTTCGGCTGCGTCAGCTTCTGTTTCCGTCAGCGTCTGCAGGAGAGCATCGGATACCGGTGTCGCTGACCCGACGATCGCCAGGACGCCGTCGATCTCGGCGCTGCCGCCGGTGAAGCGGGCGGCGACTTCCGCATTGCGGCCCGACCAAGCCCGGTCGGTGGCATTGGCGCTGCCGGCGACGATCTCGATCCGCTCGCCCTGGATCGCCGCGAACAGCTTGGCGTGCAGCCCCGAATGACTAGCGCCGCCCGAACCTTCGTCTTCCTCGTCCGTTGCCGGCTCCCGCCCTATCAGCTCAACCTCAGCGACGTCGTCTCCGTCCGGGATCGGTGCCCCAAGCGCCAACAACTTGAAGTCGGAAAGACCCGCGCGGCCGTCATTGCCAAGCTTGCGCAGCGCCGGCAGCGTCGTCACCAGAGTGCGGTCCGCGCTTGCCTTGGTCATATCGGCAAGGGATCGTGCGAAAGCATCGCAGAGGAACGGGCTCAGGACGACGATCTTGTCTCCGGACGTCGCATCGAGCGGAGCGATCGGCTCCGAGCCGCGCGTCCAGAGGTCGATCCGTGACACATCGATGTCGTCCGGCGCGATCCAGCGCACGGCCCTGAGCTCCTTCGCGAGATCGTCCGGATCGACGTCGGGCAGCTTGGCTGCGCGCGCGAGGGTTACACCCAGCGCATCGATGCCATCGACGACCTGGCTCCCCTTCCTGCGGCGGCTTTCGCCGTCCAACACCAGCCCGAGATCCAGGTCACGGCTCATGGTCAGGTTGCGGCTGCCGACCCAAAGCCGCCAGAACCGTGGCAATCCCTCCGCTTGATAGCAGATCAACGCAGCCTTCGGGTGCCAGCTGTTCGCGCTTTCCCGATAGGGCATCTCCACCACGAACTGGTCGAGCACGGCCGCGATCTTCGGGAGCCTCGGTCCACGATGGATGCGCCCGCGCTGGACAATGAAGCGCACCCGTTCGCGCAAGGACTCGATCGCGCCGGCGAAGTCGGACTTGTTGCCGCGCGCATTGTCGCGGCCGCGGGCGTGGAGATTCAACAGAGCGCCCCCAAGAACGATCGGGTCGGCGGAGTAGGCGGCGAACAGGGCCAAGCGGGTTGTGGTCAGCTTGGGTGGCCGCAGGAGCTCAAGAAAGGCCTGGCCGGGGAAGTCCTTCGGCGCCCTTCTCATGCGCCGACGAGGTCCTGCAGCAGCATCTGCACCCGGTCCCAGCGGTAATGAAGCGGCGCACCCAGCGGATGGTGATCATTGTCCCAGTCCGCACGCTGATCGACGCCGAACTGGCTGCGTGAGAGCCGCGCTCGTCGCCCCTTTCGCGCCTCTTCGGCGTCACGGTACACGCGCTCCAACCGCATCGGATCGGTGTGTCCGGCGCGTACCCATGCGAGCGTGTCCTGAAGCGCAACAGAGACGACGGGAGCCAACTCGGTCCGGTCCGTCATATCGTCGAGAAAAGCTGGCCAGTCCAGGCGAGCGGCCTGGGCCTTCCAGCGCTGGACGATGCCGGTCAGTGCCGCGCGTTGCGTATCGGAGCGCTTGCTACGGTCCAGCTCCTCGCACAGCGTCTCCACTTGGGCGGCGTAAACGCCGCGGCCGATCGCGGCGAGAGCAGCGGCGTGGCCGGCCCGCTCAAGCGCTGGCCGTTCGGTTTCCGCAAGGTCCCGGACTTGTGGACCCCAAGCAGTACGGCTCGACGACACGTCGTGCCCGACCAGCAGCGAGAAGATCGATCTCGCCCCGGGATTTCTGGGCGACGTCAGGCTTCGCAGGCGTTTGGCGAGGAACTTCCGCTCGCTACGAGTGAGATCGAAGCTCAGCGTACCCTCGCCCTCCCCGTACCAATCGTCGGCCGGTTCCGGAACGACGAACGGCCAGGATCCTCCTCCGAGCGGCGTCCCTTCGTCGTCCTTCAGTAGCGCGCCCGGCTTACCCGCGACCATCCGCTCGACCTGATAGCGGCTAAGCGGACCGCTGCCTTCCTGCTCGCGCACCAGCCCCCAGCGTTGCAGCGCACCCCAATAGACCTGGCTGGGACGCTGCTCGACCGGAGAGGGATAGTTGCGGCTGCCGATCACACCGCCCGGCTCGTTGATCAGGCGCCCGGTGAGCAAATATTCGCGCCGCTTCACGCTTTCCTGTGCGCGTTGCCCCTTGGCTGGTTTGAGGTGCTCATCGCGGTAGAGCCAGGGCACGAAGAGGACATAGCGCAAGCGGGTATGCAGGACTGACGTGCCGGGAAAGAACCGATCGGCGTAACGCTGGTGGACGATCAGGAACCCGATCTCGTCCCGAACCCCTTTCTGGTCCGAGTTCATGAATTTGCGCGCCTCGCGCATCGCGTCCGGCGACAGATAGGTCATTCCAAAAGACGCCAAACGCCACCCCCAAACTCTATAGCCGCCCACAAGGAGAGCCGCTGACAGATCGACGCGGTTAGGCTGTTTCCAGCACCCGCACTGCGCCGATCCCCTCATGTCGCGGCCGGACCCGGATCTCGACATCGTGGCCGAGTTTCCGGAGACCATCGGTGATGTAAGCTTCGCTGATGCCGTCGAAACGGCCGCGGAGGATCTTGGAAAGCTTGGGCTGTGGCATGCCCATGCGAGCAGAGGCAGCGGTCTGCGTCAGCCCCAGTTCGCCCATGCTTCGCTGAAGAGCGGCGGCGAGCTTGGACTTCACCAAACGACCTTCCGGATCCGAAAGGCCGAGATCCGCAAAGACGTTGCCACTGGAGGTCACATGCTCGATTGCCATGTCGGGGTCCTTTATAAGGCTTGTTTGCGTTGCGCTCTCTTCTCGGCAGCCAATCGTTGAGCCGCTTTCAGTCGAGCTTCGATCGTTTCCTTCTGGTGCTTCGGAACGGCGATGCCGCTCGTCGATTTTTTCTGGAAGGCGTGGAGAACGTAGATATCGTCGTCGATCTTGACGTTGTAGACGCAGCGATAGGTGTCGCCGTCGTACCGTTCGATCAGTTCGATACTCGAGCCATACGGCTTGGCGTTGACGTGTCTCATTCCAAGCTGGGCTAGGTAGAGGCCGTGTCCGAACTCGCTTCGGACATCCTCGGGCATGTCGACCAGGTCGTCCCTGCTACTACCCATCCACTCCAGTTCGCGCATTCTCCATCTCCGTTGACGATGGAAGAAGACCTATATCCATTTAGGTATAATGTCAACCGGGCTGACGGCTATCCGCTTGTTCAGTGCCCCGGACCTCGTCCGTTCTGCAGCCTTCAGTCCGCCTCCGGGCAGTTGGCGTTGATGCTATGTTCCGCTGCCGCTACACTGCCGGAAACGGCGAAAACGCCGATAGCCGTCAAGAGTGGGGTGGTCAGTGCAGCGCCAAACATTCGTCTCCCATGGCAGGCTGGCTGCTCGTGAGATCAGATTGGAGGCCGCGCGTGCCCAGCGGCACGGCGTCCAGGTCATGACATTGGAGCAGCTTGCGGCTCGATTGGCGGGTGGGTTCATCACCGGCATCGATCCGGAGGCGTTGCGCAACGCGATCCAGGCGTCGTTGACCGACAGCAACCTGGGCGAGCTCGACGACATCAAGGCCCTGCCCGGCTTTGTCGGCGCCGCGGCTGACACGCTGCACAAGGCATGGCGCGCTGGTGTGGATCTCTCGGCTCGTGCGGGCGAGCACCCGCGCCTCGCCGCCATTGCCGCGCTGGAAGATGCCGTCATCGGCCGTCTCCCCCACTCGATGCTGCGGCCCTGCGATCTCGTCGCGCGTGCAACCGAGCGCCTCGCTCATGCCCCTGCCCTGTTCGGGAGCATCGACGTCGTCGGTCACTCCGAACTCTCGCCCTGCTGGCGCGAACTCCTGTTCCTGTTGGCCGACACGGTAGCGGTCCGCTGGCATGCCGGCCCCCGTTCCGTGCCAAACTGGCTTGCCGGTTCCGCCATCGAGGTGCTCAGATCCGACCCCGCCAGTCCGAGCCTTGGAGCGGTGACCTGTGCAACCGGTCATCACGAGGCCGTCGAGGCGATGCGCTGGGCACGCGAGCTGATCGCCAGCGGGGTTGCCCGCCCCCATGAGATCGCCATCGCGTCCGCGGCGCCAGCCGCCTATGACGATGTCTTCCTCGCGCTGCGCGCCGATGCCAATCTCGACCTCCACTTCGTTCATAGCATTCCCGTTGTATCGACCCGGCCGGGCCAGGCAGCGGCCGCCCTCGCCGATGTCCTCGTGCGCGGAGTGTCGCAGGCGCGCATCCGCCGGCTGGCGTCACTGCTGGGCAGCGAAATGGGACCCATGGCCCAGCTGCCCGCGGGCTGGACGCGGCTGCTCCCGGATGGGGCGCCGCTCAATTCGATCAGTGCCTGGAACAGGCTGATCGACCGGCTTACCGCCGACGACTGGCCCGACGGTGTCGACCACGCGCCTGAGTTACGCGGCATCATCGCGATGTTGGCCGAAGGTACGGCGCTTGCGGCGGACACGGGCGAGAAGCTGCTTAGCGGTCCCGCACGCCGCATCTGGCGGCGCGCGCTTGGTCTCGGCAGTCCGGCCGCCATCGATATCACGATCGCGCAACTTCGCCTCGAGGACGAGAGCGAGCCCTGCGCGTCGGTCGCCTGGATGCCGGCTGAGGCGCTCGCGGCATCGCCACGGCCTTTCGTTCGCCTGTTGGGTTTGACGTCATCCCAGTGGCCCCGGCGCATCAGTGAGGATCGGCTCGTGCCCGACCACGTCGTGCCGCTGGCAGACCTTGATCCCCTGCCCGTCTCCGCTGTTGACCGGCGTGACTTCGAGACGATTCTGGTCACCACCGCCAGCCAGGTCGTGCTCAGCCGGGCGCGGCGTGATGAGGAAGGACGTCTGCTAGGCGCCAGTCCGCTGCTTCGGGGAAGTCCTCCGCCTGCCTATCTGCGGCGCAACCGGCGCCCCGACCACGCCATGAGCGAGACGGACCGGCTCGCAGCCCGACCGGGCGACGCTTCAGAACTGGCGCGGGCCGCCTCCGCTGCAACCTGTTGGACGAACTGGCGCTCGTCGCACGTGACGCCCCACGACGGACAGGTTCGCCCGGATCACCCCGCGCTGGCCGCAGCCCTGGACCGCGTTCAGTCGGCCAGTTCGCTCAAGCTTCTCCTGCGAAACCCGCTTGGCTTCAGCTGGAAATATGCGCTCGGCCTCCGTGCTCCGGCCACAGCCGACGAAGCGCTCGTGCTTGATGCCCGAGCGTCGGGCGAGTTGCTGCACCACCTGCTCGACAACGCCGTGCAGCGGCTCGAAGCCGGTCAGGGGCTGGCCAGTGCCGACGAACAGGCCTGCGTGTCAGCGCTCGATGCGGCCTGTGCGGACGTCGCGGCGATGTGGGAGGCGGGTCAGGCCGTGCCGCCCGGTATTGTCTGGCAGCGGACCTTGGCGGACACCCGGCAAGTCGCGCTCGCTGCACTCGAGGGCCGACCCGAGCCCCTGCCCGGCCAACGCTCCTTTGCCGAAGTGCCGTTCGGCGGCCAGACCGCCAAGTCCGATGGTGCCCTGCCCTGGGCGGCTGACACGGTCGTGGAAGTCGCTGATACCGGCTTTCGGATCTCCGGTTACGTGGACCGATTGGACCTGTCAGACTGTGGCACAAAGGCGCGTGTCACCGATTACAAGGGCGGCAAATGCCCGAAGGACGCTGTGACGCTGGACGGCGGAAGTGAACTCCAGCGTTGCCTGTACGCCTATGCGGTTCACTCGCTTCTGGGCGATGACATGGAGGTGGAGGCGGCGCTCGTCTATCCGCGCGCGGGGGTGACCCGGCCGCTGCAGGACGCGAACGGCACGCTTGCCACGCTGGCCGGGCATCTGCGCGCTGCACGTGCCAACCTTATGGCCGGGCGAGCGCTCCCGGGCCCGGATACGGGCGGCGATTATGACGACCTCGCCTTTGCTCTGCCGGCAATGGCGGACAAGGGGTGGTGCCGCCGCAAGCAGGAGGCGGCGACGGTAGCCCTCGGCGATGCCACCCTCGTCTGGGAGGCGGAGTGATGAACGTGATGGCACCCGTGCTTGCGGATGACCAGCCAAGGCTGACCGCGCTTACCGCTCACGACCGATCGCTGCTCGTCGAGGCCGGCGCAGGCTCGGGCAAGACCGCCGTGATGGCAGGGCGTGTGGCGCTGATGCTCGCCGCCGGCGTCGCGCCGAAAAGCATTGCCGCAGTGACCTTCACCGAACTCGCCGCCAGCGAACTGGTCGCGCGCGTGCAGGACTTCGTGGAAGAGCTGCTATCCGACCGCATCCCGCGCGAGTTAAGTGCGGCGCTCCCTCACGGGCTCTCGGACGAACAGCGCCAAGCGCTGACCGGTGCGTGCGAGAACCTCGATGAGGTCACCTGCTCGACCATCCACGGCTTCTGCCAGCGCCTGATCAAACCCTACCCCGTCGAGGCCAACATCGATCCGGGCGCGAGCCTCGTGGACCCGGTCGAAGCGGAACTTGCGTTCGGTGACACGCTGGAACGCTGGCTGCGCGCGACGCTGGACGGCGCTCTGCCAAGCCTGATTTCGGAGCTGGTGTACCACGAGCCGGTGGGGGGACTCGCTCTGGTGCGAGAGGTTGCCGACAGGTTGCGTCGACACCGCGTGCTGACAGGACCGCCGTCTCCCGCCCTCCCGCCTCTGATCGACGCCTTACACGACGCAGTCGATGCCTACAGAGCCTTCGTCACCAGCACCTCCGCGCGGGAAGAAGAGAGCATCGCGGCAGCGGAAGCGTTCGCCGGGATGAGCGAGCGGCTCGTGGCGGCCGGGCAAGGTCAAAGCTCTCAGTCGTTGGTGGCGCTACTCACCGCCGAGCCCGACGCTTCGCTCCTCACCGGCTCCGGCTGGCGCAAGTATCAGAAGAAGGGGAAGTGGGAGGCTGCGGTCAAGCTGAAGGGCCTGCCCAGGGCACGCGGTGGCGAGTTGAACGGCGAGGCCGAGCGTCTGCACAACGCTGCGCGCGATGCCTGGATCGACCTCAAGGGGGCGGTCGCAGCGCGGGTTCTCTCGGAGGTGTTGGCCGCGGTCGCGCCCGTGGCGGACGGGTTCCGCGCCTACAAGCGCGCAGCGGCCTTGCTCGACTTCGATGATCTGATCTTCGCCGCGCGTGACCTGCTGCGCGATCATGAGCCTGTCCGGCAGGCACTCGCGTCGCGTTATGCGCATGTGCTGGTGGACGAGTTCCAGGATACCGACCCGCTTCAGTTGGAGATCTTCTGGCGCCTGTGCGGTGAGCCGATGGACGGTGCCGATCCCGCCGACTGGCAGACGTACCGGATCAGGCCCGGCGCATTGTTTCTCGTCGGTGATCCCAAACAGGCGATCTACCGTTTCAGGGGCGCCGATGTCGCCGCCTATGTCCGGGCACGCAACGCGATCCGCGCTCAGGGCGCGCAGAATCTGCTCAGCATCTCGACAAATTTCCGGTCCTGCGCCGGCATCCTGTCCTTCGTGAACAAGCGGTTCGAACCGCATATGAGCGAGGACAAGGGGCAGCCCGGGTTCACGGCGCTCGATCCCTTCCATCCCGATCCCGCCCACGGGCTGTGCGTCACCGCCCTGCCGGTCGCGTGCGCGGGCGAGGACGGGAAGGCGTCGGCCGACCGGAAGCGTGACTGTGAGGCAGAGGCGGTCGCGGAGCTGGTCGCGCGCCTGATCGGCAGCCATGAGATCGCCGACCGTCGGGCCGGAATGCAACGTCCGTGCCGACCCGGCGACATCGCTCTGCTCGCGCCGACCGGCAAGGACCTGTGGCGCTACGAGCAGGCGCTGGAGCAACGCGGGATCGCGGTCGCCACGCAGGCCGGCAAGGGCTTCTACCAGCGGCAGGAGGTGCAGGATCTGGTCGCGATCGCGCGCGTGCTCGCCGATGGCCGAGACACGCTCGCATTGGGTGCGCTGCTCCGGGGACCTCTGGTCGGGCTGACCGAGGAAGAGCTGCTCGACCTTGTCTGGACGCAGCCGCGCGCACCGGAGCGGCCGGACGCTCTTCCTCACCTGCACGTCAACATGGACCTGGACGCGATTGCGCATCCCCTCGCGAGGGACGTGCTGGGCAAGCTTCAGGGGCTCAGGCGCCGGATCAACGCGACCACCCCGCATCAGCTGATCGCCGAGGCGATCGACACGCTGAACGTACGCGCGATCCTGCTGCAACGCCATCGCGGCCAAGCCGAACGTCCACTCGCCAACGTCGACCTGTTCCTGAGCCTGGCCCGGCCTTACGGCGTTCGCGGCCTGAGAGCGTTTGCACAAGCGATGGCGGACGCCTGGGCCGGCAAGGCGCGCTCGGCCGAAGGTCGGCCCGACGCGCAGGAGGAATCGGTGTCGCTTCTCACGGTGCACGCCTCCAAGGGGCTGGAGTGGCCGATCGTCGTCCCGATCAACTGCATGACGGCGACGATTGCAGCCGACACCACCGTCATCGATCGCGACGCCGGCATCCTGTTCATGCCGGTGGTGGGCAACCTACCCTCTGGCCACGCCGATGTGCACAGTGCTGAGAAGGCCGAGCAGGACCGCGAACGCATGCGCCTGTGGTATGTGGCTGCTACCCGCGCGCGCGAGCTGCTGGTGTTGCCGCGGCTCGATGTCGCGGCGGGCTCGAACAGCTGGTCGGGGCTGATCGACTTCGGGCTTGATGAGCTCGAGGTTCTCGACCTCGACGCTTATCCCGACCAAGCGCCTTCCGGCATCCACGAGGACGACAATCAGCAGACCCGGGAGCGCTTCGCGGAAGAAGCAACTGCGATCGTCGACGCTACCGCGAAAATCGCTTGGAGCGCGCCGAGCAGGGACGAAGGGCGCGGGGTAGATGACCACTCGCAGGCTGAACCCGAGCTGGTGTTCGGAGAGGTGGCCGGTGCTGCTCCATCGGGACCGGTTCAAGGCGGGCGCGAGCGGGGGCTGATCATCCACAAGCTGTTCGAGGAGGTGCTTACGGGTGAAATCCTGGACGAGGAAGCGCACCTCGCAGACCGGGCACGCGAGCTGATCGTGCAACTCGGGCTTGAGCCGGCCGGGGCCGCGGCGACCAGCATCTCCGAACAGGAGGTGGCACGGGTTGTTGTGCGCACGCTGGCCCTCCCCGAGATCGCAGCGATGCGTGACCGCCTCGTGCCGGAGCTTCCGGTTCTCGCTTCGGAGGAGGTCGACGGCATCGAAGTCGTCACCGCCGGGATCGTAGATGCGTTGCATCTTGATGAGTCCGGACAGCCGCGCGCGGCGATCGACTGGAAGAGTGATGTCGATCCGGATTTCGCCGCCACCGAGCAGTATCGCGGTCAGGTGAAGCGCTACCTTCATGTAACCGGCATCTCGGAGGGTATGATCGTGTTCGTGACGCGCGGAACCGTCATCCGAGTCTCGGCCTGATAAAACCGGCTCGCGCTTGCAGCTGCCAGAGTCAGGTCGGCGGAGCTGACTTCCTGCGAACTGTAGCTGTACGGTTGAGGGCGAAGCACCTCCCTGAAGTTCTGCGGCTCCGTCCTGACAATAATTGAAAACGGGACGGCCACCGTGCTCAGCGTACGATTTTTACCATCCTCTCACCGGCATCCTCATTGTTTACTCTCTTGCTCACGTTCGAGTCACGCAGCAAGGCGTTGGTACCCTGCCCGACCGCGACTAAGCATGGGCCCAGAATTGGGCGAAGCACCGCAGTCGAAGTACATCGCGTACTCCGGATTGTAGACTACGGCTTCAACAGGGGAGGTTGAGCCATAAATACACGGTCCATTCGGTTCATGAGGTCGGTGCGACCGCAGCTGTCTTTGCACGGTGGAGCGCGGTTACTCTCTTGACGTGGGCGATACTGCATCCGGCAAGGACCGCCGTCTTCGCGATGCTCATGCCCGCCTCGCGCAGCCCAACTATCCGCCTGTGATGGGCAAGATCGGGCTTGCGGCCGGTGTACCGGCCTGCCCGCTTGGCGATCTCGATGCCCTCCCGCTGCCGCTCGCGCCGCGTTTCATAGTCATCCCGCGCAGTCTGGAGCGCGACGCGCAGCAGCATGTCTTGCACCGCTTCTAGCACGATCCGAGCGACGCCGGCGCTGTCCGCTACCAAGTCGGTAAGGTCCACAATGCCCGGCACCGCGAGGCGCGCGCCCTTCGACCGGATAGTCGCGACCAAGAGCTCGGCCTCAGACAGAGGCAGGCGGCTGATCCGATCGATCTTCTCGGCGATCACCACCTCGCCCGGCTGCAGGTCCGCCACCATGCGCAGCAGCTCCGGCCGGTCGGGTCGAGCGCCGGACGCCTTCTCCCGGTAGACGGCAGCGACATAGAAGCCGGCCGCTCGAGCACCGGCGACGATGCTTTCCTGCCGCGTGAGGTCCTGCTCGTCCGTGCTCACCCGCAGGTACACCCGCGCCGCTCGCACACCGCCATCTACCATCAGTTCGTCGCTCCTATGAGGCGCTTTTGGATATACCCTTGTGAGCCACCGCTGCGGCATCCGGCTCGGAATAGCAAGCGCCGATCCTGTCGAGCCTAGCTCAGCTAGTCAGGCCTAAGTAGCTACCGCGCGCAGATATGAACGGCCACCAATCACTAAACCCGTTGAAGGGTCCTGCTTTGCGCTATCCGTCAGCGCCGACATCCGGTAAGGTCTGGTGATTGGGTCAGCCAAGCGAGGTCAGTGCAGATGGAAGCACAGAGGGTCAAGATCGTGGATGGTGGCAAGCTCGTGATCCCGGCGGCAATGCGCCGTGAGCTCGGGATCACCACAGGTGACACCGTTCTCGTCGATGTGGACGATGGCGAGTTGCGGGTACGGTCCGTACCGAGAGCGTTAGAGCGGGCTCGCGCGATCCTTCGCAAGTATGTGCCCGAAGGCGTCGGCCTGGCTGACGAGCTGATTGCCGAACGCCGGCGTGAGGCGGAGCGTGAGTAGCAAGGTCGTACTCGACGCCTCCGCCCTGCTCTGCCTTCTGAACGACGAGCCCGGGGCTGATCGGGTAGTCGACGTGCTGACCCGCAGTGTCATCGGAACGGCAAACCTGGCCGAGGTCGTGTCCAAGCTGCGGGAGCGTGGCCTGTCGCTGGACGAGGTGCGTGAGGCGCTCGGCGGGTTGCACCTCGATGTTCGGCCGCTCTCCCCTGCCCAGGCGCTCATCATAGGCGACCTCCGGCCGTCGACGAAGGCACTTGGTCTTTCGCTTGGCGACCGGGCATGCCTTGCTTTGGCGATCGATCTGCAAGCGCAGATGTTCACGACGGACGGCCCGCTGGCGAGCGCGGATGTCGGCATTACCATCACCAACGTGCGCCCTCTGGCGTAGTAGGCCCATATTCGTGCTTTTGGGTACGGTACGCTGCAGGCGGGGACACGCATGACAACCGTTCCGACACTGGTGCGCGACACCATTCTGATCACGCACGCCAACCCCGAGGATAACCGGTTCGCGCGGTGGCTCGCAGGTCGCTTGACCACTGCCGGGTACAAGGTCTGGGTCGACGTTGGCGCGCTTCGGGGTGGCGACGATTTCTGGGACAAGATCGAGCACGTGCTGCGGCACGAGGCGATCAAGCAGATCGTCGTCGTGTCCGAGCACATCGGCAAGCAAGGCGTAAAGAAGGAACTCGCCCTCGGCGACGTCATGCGTCGCAAGCTCGGCGATGCGGAGTTTATGATTCCGATCCGAATCGCCGACGTGGATTTCGGCGATTTTCCGACGGAGATCCTCCGCCAGAACGCACACAATGCGTTCCCTAACTGGGCTGCCTGCCTTCAGCCCCTGTTCGAGACGCTCGACTCCTCACGTGTGCCAAAGGTCGAGCATCCGGACGCCGAGCAGCTTGCGATGATCGTCGCTGCCCAAGAGGACGGTCGAAAGCTGGTCACTTCAAGTCCCGAGACGCTCTACAGCAACTGGTTCGAACTCCGGGCGAGGCCTGACGTCTGGATCCTGGAGGCGAAGGGAACGACTGCGCAGCTGGAAGCCTGGAGCCAGTTCACACGTGTTCCCCATGTACTACACGATGGAGGGGTGATCGCCTTCTGCGGACCCGATGCTATCGAGCGTCTCGACAACGGCGCTCCGCCTTTGAAGGCGCGCGCCAGCTTGCCATTCAACGGCGTGATCGACGGTACCTATAGCCGCCACTTCGTTGAGCGTTCCAATGCACGGCGGATCGCCGTCAATTTGATGCGTCAGCACTGGGACTTGGCCATGCATCGTCTCGGGCTACTTCCTGTCGATTTCGCCTCGGGCGCCCGCGGCCGCTTCTTCCCCGACGGACTCATCGACGGAAGAGTGAAGCTGACGCTGAGCGATGGACATCGGGTCGACCGGGTCCTGAGCGGCAAGTTCAAGGATCGGCGCTGGCATCTGTGCCTTGTCGCTCAACCCAAGCTCTGGCCGGATGCTCTCTTCCGGGTCCATGCCAATGTCGCGGTGACGACCGATGGCCGAACCCCGCTCCCGGGTGAACAGCTGCAGCGTATCCGGTTGCGCCTCACGCGGTCTTGGTTCAACGACAAATGGCGCGACATGCTGCTCGCCGCGATGGGGTGGCTTGCCGAAGGTGATCCGACCCTAGACATTGCCGCGTCCGGTGAGCGCCTTGCGGTTGCCAGCCTACCGATGAGCTTCGACTTCCCAGTCAGCTTCGCCGCGGAAGAGGACCGCCGAGTCGAGGAGGACGAATCCGGCCAGATAACCCTGTCAGAGGACTTCGAAACGGCTTTCGACCGGGATGAGATGCCGGAGGAGGCCGACGCATGAGCATTCTCACGCATCGCATCGCCGAACCTTTGCTTGAGTTCGGTCACGGGCAGCAGATGGAAGCGCCAAAAGATGGGCTCTTCCTCTTCGGGCCGCTCGAAGGCCCCGATGGCCGCTCCCAGGTGCGCTTGGGCGTCATCGGGACGGAGAGCGGCGTCGGCCTATCCCGCCGCCGGTTAGAGCGGATCAGCCTACATATCCCCGGCAAGGTCGATGCGAAGGGCAAGCCCGTTCTATGGGCACCCGCATGGCCAGGCTTCGAGGCCTGCTTCGGCATCGCGCTGCCAACCCGCGGCATGGTCGAGCTAGCGCTCAAGAGCGGCGACATCGATCATTGCATCAAGAAGAACAATCGCGCCGACGCGGTCCGATCCACGGTGCTGCTGTTCGCCGACGCGATCCGCGCGCACATCCGCGCCGAGGAGCGCCGTCCCGACGTCTGGCTCGTTGTCGTTCCGGACGTCGTCTATCGCTACGGACGTCCCCAGGTAGCACCACCGCCCAGAGACGAGCGCACTCCCTCTGACATCACGAGCTTCAAGGACGCCAAACGCTTCTTCCAGATGGGCGGCGACCTGTTCCCAGACACGGTGCGGGATGCCGAAACCTACCTGTTCTCGAGCAATTTCCACCACCAGTTGAAAGCCGAGTTGCTGCAGGACGGCGTCGTCCTCCAGCTGATCCTCGAAAGCACGCTGGTCGACCGCAACCTCAACATCACCAACGACCGCCGGCGCGGCCTCCAGGACGAGGCCACGGTTGCCTGGAACTTCTGCACCACGCTCTACTTCAAGATGGACGCCAAGCCGTGGGCGCTGGCCCATGTCCGCCCTGGCGTTTGCTACGTCGGACTGGTGTTTAAGAACGACGACACGCCTGCGGCAACGGGCGAAGCCTGTTGCGCCGCGCAGATGTTCCTCAACTCAGGCGACGGTCTCGTATTTCGCGGCGCCCTTGGGCCCTGGTACTCCGACGAGCGCAAGGAATATCACCTGTCGAGGAGCGCGGCGGCGAATTTGATGACCTCGGTGGTCGAGGGCTATAAGCTCAAGCACGGCAAGCCACCGAACCAGCTGTTCATCCATGGCCGTCACCGCTTTTCCCACGATGAGTGGGACGGCTTTTGCAGCGCAGTGCCCACTGAAACACAGCTGGTAGGAGTCAGGATCAAGCAGCTCGATGATGTTCGGCTGTTCCGCCCCTCTGCGTCGACACCGGTCCTGCGCGGCACAGCCCTTACCGTGGGTGACTGGTCAGGTTACCTTTGGGCGCGGGGGTTCGTGCCGCGGCTGGCAGGGTATCAAGGGTTCGAGACACCCAAGCCGCTCACCGTCGACGTGACGCATGGCGAAGGGGACATTGTAGAGGTGCTCGGCGACATCCTTGCGCTCACCAAGGTAAACTATAACGCCTGCGATTTTGCGAGCGCCCTGCCCGTGACGCTCAAGTTCGCCGACCGGGTGGGTGAGATCCTGATGGCGTCGCCTCATACCGTTACCGCACCGCCGCTGCCGTTCCGGCACTACATCTGATCCCATGAGCGCCGACTGATGCCGATGGCAGGTCGAGCGTAAGGCGAAGACTCTGACGTCCACCAATTTAGGTGCAATCCGCTATTTCGGAAGCGTGCCGCCGGGCAGATGCCGTCCACCATTTCAGGAAAACCTACACTCTCGCACGCGTAACATTACGGATCGAAGATCGGCGACGATCACCCAAAGCTGCGGCGCGAAGGAATCGATCATCTTCCGGGCCGCCGGGCCGCTCGCTCGGGCTTTGTTATATAGGAGTGAAGTCCGTGCGCGCTTATGCCCTTGTCGCTGCCCCGATCCTGCTGTGGAGCGGCGCCGCCGAGGCGCAGCTTGCATCCAACGTGACCGGCGAGTTGCAGGTTAAGCTTCTCGTCACTGCATCGTGCGAGGTTTCGGGATCGTCCAGCGACGGCATCGGCAGTGCGCTTCTCGATTTCGGCTCAACCCAATTGCTGCTGGATGCAATCGATGAGGACACCGGCACATCGGGCCCGAATGCATTGGAGGTGCTCTGCAACCCCGGCGTCACCTATTCGGTGACCTTTGACGCGGGGCGACATGCCACGGCGATCAGCGATCGCGCGATGCAGCTTGAAGGCGGGACCGAGCTCGTTCGATACCAGATCTATTCGGATGCCGCCCGGGCCAACATCCTGTCGACCCTGTCCGGAACAGGCACCGGGACGCCCGAAGCAATCCAGGTATTCGGCCGTGTGCCGGCACAGGCTGCGCCGACGCCCGGCACCTACCGGGACGTCGTCACGGTTACGGTCTCGTTTTGAAAGGTTGGACGATGCGCCTGCAATCGGCATCCCTGCTCCTTGCACTTGGCGCGACACCGGGGACAGCGCAGACCGCGCTTCGCGTTCAGCCGCTGACGGTGGAGGTGACATCGCCAGCGCAGGCGTCCGCCGTCAGCGTGCAGAATCGTGGCGCTCGTCCCATGAACCTGCAAGTCCGCGTGTTCGATTGGACCCAGGTGAACGGCCAGGATCAGATCGCCCCCACGACCGAGGTTGTCGCGAGCCCCCCGCCATGACGATCCCTCCGGGCGCCAGCTACACCGTCCGGATTGCGCGAACCGCCGGCCCGGTCGCCATGGGTGAAAGGAGCTACCGGCTCTGGATTGACGAGCTTCCGCCGCCTGCCGGGCAGATGCCGTCGGGCGGCGGTGAGGTGGATGTCAGATTGCGCTACGACCTGCCGGCGTTCTTCCGCGACGGTGATCCGCAGCCCGCACTCGCCTGGCGGGCATATCGCTCGGGCGGGCAGTTGGTGATCGAGGCGACCAACTCCGGCCGCAGTCACGCCCGCATCGATAATCTGCGGCTCGAGGGTGCCCAGGCACCGATCAGTTTCGGGAGCGGCCTCAACGGCTATGTTCTCCCCGGCGCCACGCGGCGCTGGATCGCCCCCGCCGGGGCGGTGCTTCCGGCTGCGGATGGCAATGTGACGCTGGTCGCAGGAGTCGGCGGTCGTGAGATCAGGCAAGCGACCACGATCGCCACCCGGTGAGCGTTTCATTTGTGGGATCAAGGTTGCCGTTGCCACCTGTCTCATCGTGGTATCGGGCGGTGCCGCCGCCGCACAGGAGACCCCGGCGACGCAGGACGTCGAACTTGTTCTGGCGGTGAGGGTGAACGGCAGGGTCTCACCGTTCCTGTGGCAGGTGACCCGCCTTCCGGACGGAGCGCTGGCAATGACGGCGGAGCGTTTGCGACTGCTGGGGTTCGATCTGCGCCGCCTGGGTATCCCGCCGGGCGAGCAGCTGGTGAAGCTGGCCGACCTTCCGGGTGTCAACGTTCAGTACCGAGACTCGACGCAGTCGCTGTCGTTCGAGGCGGGCGAAAAGGCTGGTTCCGGTCGTTCTTGACGAGTCCGCGCTTCAGCCACCGCTCAATCCGGACAGCGTCGAGACGAGTACCGGCGCGGTCCTCAACTATAACCTCTTCGTCGATGGCTCGCGCGCGGGGCTCCTTGCGACGGGCCAATACGACTTCCGCTTCATCAGCCGGTACGGCGTTGGACAGACCACTGGCCTCGCCAATTGGCGCCCGCCCAGCAAGGGCGGCTTCGAACATGTCCGGCTCGACACGCAATGGCGCTATGTCGACGTGCGCCGCGTGCTGGCGATGACCGTGGGCGATACGATTGCCGATGGAGGGCAGCTCGCCACCGCCTATCGGATGGCGGGCGTGCAGATCCGCCGCAACTACAATGAGCGGCCCGATCTGGTCGCCACCGCGCTGCCGGTCCTGACCGCCTCCGCCGCTGTCCCCTCGAGCGTCGATTTGTACCTGAACGGCCTGCGCTATTTCTCAGGGCAGGTCGGGCGGGGCCCGTTCGAGTTCCGGTCGCTTCCCAATCTGGGCGGCGGTGCGACCGCGACGGTGGTGCTGACCGATGCCAGCGGCCGCGAGACAAAAATTACCAAACCGCTGTTCTTCGTCCCCAACCTCCTGCCGAAGGGTCGGATCGGCTTCTCGCTCGAGGCGGGTTTTCCGCGGCGAAACTACGGGACACGGTCGTTCGATTATTATCCGGATTTCGCTTCGTCGGGCACGGTCGCTTACGGCCTTTCCGACCGGCTGACCGTGCTCGGCCATGTCGAGGGTACGCGCGGCCTGTGGAATGCGAGCCTGGGGGGCATCACCCGGCTGGGGGACTGGGGCTCGCTTACCGCCGGGCTCGCCGTCAGCCGCTTCCAGGGCAGGATCGGCATCCGGCGTCGGATCGACGTTCAGGCTCGGGTGGCCGGGATCAACCTGTTCGGTGGCATCGAGGATGCCGGCAGCCGCTACCAGGACATCGCCAGCGCGACGCTGACGCGCGAGCAGCTGACCAATCGCTCGCCCGATCTGGTCGTCGCACCGGATCCGACGCTCCCGGCGCTTCTGTCATTTTCCCGGCGGGTGGAGCGGTTCGGCGCCAATTTCTCCATCCTGCGCACCGGGGTGAACCTCAACTACACCCATGCCCAGCTGGGGGATGATGACCTGCGGATCGCCAGCCTGTCGCTGTTCCGCCCCGTGTTCAGGCGCTCGTCGATCTGGATCAACGGGCACAAGGATTTCGGGAGCGGTCGCGACTGGGGCGTCTTTGCCGGCATCACCTTTCCGCTGGGGCGCAGCGGATCAGCCTCCGCGTCCGTCTCGCGGACAGACCGTGGCGCGCGGCTTCAGACGGGGGCGTGGCGCTCCCCGGGGGTCAGGCGGGGATCGTTCGGCTGGACCGTGACCAGCAACCAGGCGCTGTCGGGGCCGAGCGACACCTATCGCGCCGCCAATGTCGCCTACCTTGCCCGCTTCGCCACGCTGGAAGCGGGCATCGAGCAATATGGCGGCGACGTCCACGCCACCGCTTATGCCGAAGGCTCGATCGTGGCCATGAACGGCATTTATGCCGCCCCGCGCATCGACACGAGCTTTGCCGTGGTCACCGGAGCCGGAGCCAACACGCCGGTGTTGTCGAATACCAAGCTGGTGACGCGGACGAACAAGCGCGGCGCGGCGCTGGTGACGGACCTTGATCCGCTGCAGCCCAACACCGTATCGATCGACCCCACCCTGCTGCCGGTGGATGTGCGGCCGGCCCGTACCGACGCGGTGGTGGTGCCCGCGCCACTTGGCGGGGTGGTGATCGATTTCGGCGTGGCGCGCGAAAATAGCGCGGTCGTGGTCCTCGTCGATGCGGCGGGGCGTGTTCTGCCGGTGGGCACAACCGTCACGGTGCGGGGCGGCGGCGAGCCGACGGTCGTCGGCTATGACGGGCGGGTGTATCTCACCGGACTGGGCAGCACAAACGAGCTCGACGTGCAGATCGACGGGGGCGGCACCTGCACCGCGCAGTTCGATTATCAACCCGCCGAGGGCCGGCAGGTAGAGATCGGGCCGGTCACATGCCGCTAGGGTCAGCGAAGCGGCGCCTGACTCCTGCGGCGTGCCGCTGTCTGTGGCTGGCGATCATCGGCGCTATCCTCGCGATCCTTCTCGCTCCGCAGGAAGCGAAGGCCAACGCCTTTTGCCAGGCCGATCAGCCGACGCTCGATTTCGGCTCGGCCCTTACGGCACGGGGGACGATCAACTGGACCTGCACCAACTTCGACCCCACCCCCGTCGCCTTCACCTTGTGCGCCGCGATCGGCACGCCAAGCTATCCGGGAACACCGCAGCAGCCCAAGATGATCGGCAGCTCTCCCATCTTCCTGGACTTCAACGTCTATGTCGACAGTGCCGGAAACGAGCTGTGGGACAGCAGCACGCTGCTGACGGCGAACGTGGCCATTGCCGCCAATGGCAGGACATCCGGCACCTTCACCTATTACGGGCGAATACCCCCCGGGCAGGCCGCGCCCCCGGGCAGCTATTCGGGCTTCTTCTACAATACGTTGATCGGCATTCTTACCACCGGGACAAGCATCTGCCAGCGGAACGCGCCCGATTTTTCAGGAATTGACGTGACGCTGAGCGTGCGCGCCACGTTGATCGAGGCATGCACGCTCGGCACGATCGGGGACATCGACTTTGGCGAGCTGGCGGGCTTTCGCGACCAGATCGATGCGGCGGGATCGGTGCAGCTGGTGTGCCCGCCGAACCGCGGCTGGACGCTCAGTTTCGATGGCGGGCGCCATGCCGCGGGGACCGAGCGACGCATGCAGGATGCGGACGGCAACCTTGTTCCCTATCGACTGTACCGTGATGCCGCGCGCACCGACACGATCGCGATCGACGGGTCGGTGACGGGTGCCGGCACGGGCGCGGCGCAGACCGTTCCGGTCTATGGCCGGGTGGAGATCGGCGCGCTGCCGCCGGTGGGGCAATATTCCGATTTCGTGGTGGTCACGCTAGGTTTCTAGCTGGTTGCGACGCCCTCGTGCGAACGCTCCAGCGCGCGGCCGTAGGCGTCGCGGCTGGTGGTGCGCGCGAGGTAATCTCCAGCCGCCGGGCTGAGCGTGAGGTCGCAATGACGCTGCGCGAGCATGAAGGCGTATGTCACGGAAATATCTGCCGCGGTGAACGTGTCGCCGGCCAGATAAGGAGCCTCAGCGAGCCGCCGCTCGACCAGCGTCACGCGTTTCCGGAAGGATTGCAGGCACCAGCGCGCGGCCCAATTGTCGCGCTCGGCCGGCGGGGCGATGAAGCGGCTGACGATCGCGGGCATCATCAGGGTTTCCAGCCCCGCCTCGCCGAGGTGGAGGAACTGCTGATAGGCGGGAAAGCCGGGATCATGCGGCGCGGGGGCCAGCGGGGTCGGGCCGTGGCGGGCGAGCAGATATTCCATGATCGCGATCGATTCGACCATGGTCACCGGACCGTCCTGCAGCACGGGAATATAGTCCGCCGGGTTGAGCGCCAGGAACTGGGGGTCGCGTTCTTCAGCCAGCATGTCGACCTGCCGCACCTCATAGGGCAGGCCCATTTCCTCCAGCAGCCAGACGACCCGGATCGAGCGCGAAACCTGTCCGCCCCAGATGGTGATCATGCGTCGTCCCTTCCGCCGTTGCTGCGTGCGACCCGATCGTGGCGGGGCGATCATAGGCGTATCCGGGGCGGCGCGGTACCGCTTTAGCTGGCGAGGCGGCAGATGTCGGGGACGTGGTGCCGGTACACGCCGGGGGCGGTGCAGGTCGTCAGCCGGTCGATCGCAGCGGCGACGAGCGCGGCATCGAGCGCGGCGTAGCGGGCTAGCGGGCCGGCGAGCAGCGGGTCGAGCAAGGGGGCGATACGCTGCGCCAGCCATTCCCCCGGGCGGCGCTCCGCGCGTGGGCCGAGGAGCAGGCTGGGGCGAAGGATGTCCACCCGGTCGAAGCCGAGCGCGGCGACGCCCGCCTCGGCCGCGCCCTTGGTGGCAAGATACAGGCCGCGGCCGCCGGCGCCGACCGAGCTGACCATGATGAAATGATGCACCCCCGCATCACGGGCGAGGCGGGCGAAGGCGAGGACATAATCATGGTCGACGCGGCGGAAGGCGGCGGCTGATCCGGCGGCGCGGCGGGTGGTGCCGAGGCAGCAGATGGCGACGTCGGCGGGTGCCGTCGGGAGGGCGGCGAGCGCGGCGAAATCCACCTTGCGCTCCCCGGGCTGGCGGGGATTTCGCACGAGGCTGTCGAGCGTGACGTCGGGGCGGCGGCGGAGGCGGGCGGTGAGGAGGCCGCCAACCAGGCCCGTGCCGCCGGCCATGATGATGCGCGTGACCATGCGCGCGAGGCTAGGCAATCGGACGGGGGCTGTCGACCAATTGGGCGGGTGCGCGGTGGCCGCCGGCGCGGCGCGAGCGGCCGGGGTGCGGCCTGTTGCCGGCGCAATTTGGCCACGGCGCGCGATGCGCCGGCCAGCACCCTTGCCGCAGGCGCTTCCATCCGGCACGACGCCCGCCGGGGGGAAAAATGATCCGTACATCCATCGCCGTCAGCGTTCTGTTTGCCATGGTCGCGCCGGTCGCGGCGAGCGCGGCGGATCGCCCTGCCACCCAGCGCCTGCCGGCGGGCGATCCGCGCGGCGGGACCGAGCGGCTGGACGGGTTGCTGCCGGTGCATGTCGACCGCAAGGGCGGGCGCATCCTGCTGGCGCTGCCGGCGCCGGCGCGCGACGGGGTGGCGACACGGCTGCTGTATATCAATGCGCTGCGCACCGGGCTTGGCTCCGCGCCTATCGGGCTTGATCGCGCGCAGCCGGGACCGGCGCAGGAGCTGGTAATCCGGCGGCTGGGCAAGAAGATCGCGTTCGAGCTCGCCAACCCGCGGTTCCGCGCCACCAATGGCTCGGCCGCGGAGCAGGCAGCGGCGAGCGATGCCTTTGCCACCTCCACCCTGTGGCTGGGCGATGCGATCGACGCCGCCGACGGCACATTGCTGGTCGACATCGCGCCGTTCCTGGCGCGTGACACCAAGGGGATCACCGCGCAGTTCAACAGCGGCGGCGAAAAGGGCTGGAAGCTGGTCGAGGCGCTGAGCGCGGCCGACACCAACAATGTCCGCGCCTTCCCGCTGAACCTCGAGTTCGAGGCGCGGCAGACCTATGCCAGCGAGACGCCCGGCGCGGAGGTGCGCAACATCGCGCCCGACCCGCGGCAAGTGACGATGGTGGTGCGGCACAGCTTCGTCGCGATGCCGACGCCGGGCTATGTCACCCGCGCGTTCGACCCACGCGGCGGCAGCTTCGCGACGCAAGTGCTTGATTTCGGTGCGCCGCTGGGCGGGCAGATCGTGCAGAACCTGTCCAACCGTTTCCGGCTGGAACGGGTCGACCCCGCCGCGCCGCGATCGCGCGTGAAGACGCCGATCACCTTCTATATCGACAATGCCGCGCCCGATCCGATCCGCACCGCGCTGCTGGAAGGCGCATCGTGGTGGAAGGCGGCGTTCGAGGCGGCGGGATATATTGATGCCTATCGCGTCGAGATCCTGCCCGACGGGGCCGACCCGCTCGACATGCGGTACAATGTCGTCAACTGGGTCAATCGCGCGACGCGGGGCTGGTCCTATGGCTATGCCGTGTCCGACCCGCGCACCGGCGAGATCCTGAAGGGATCGGTGCTGCTGGGGTCGCTGCGCGTGCGGCAGGACATGCTGATCTACGAAGGGCTGGTCGGGGCGGACAAGACCGGGACCGGGGGGCCGAACGACCCGGCGCAGGTCGCACTGGCGCGCATCCGCCAGCTCGCCGCGCATGAGGTGGGCCATGCGCTGGGGCTGCAGCACAATTTCGCCGGCAGCACGCAGGATCGCGCATCGGTGATGGATTATCCCGCACCGCGCATCGGGCTGGTCGATGGTGCGCCGGACCTGAGCGATGCCTATGGCGTCGGGCTGGGCGCATGGGATCATCATGCGGTCGACTGGCTGTACGGCGACCCCGCGGGCGGCAATCCCGACGCGGCGGCGCGGACCAAGGCGGCGGCGGCGGAAGCCAAGGGCCTGCGGTTCGTTTCCGACGAGAATTCGCGCGTCGTTTCCGCGTCGCAGCCATGGGGCAGCCTGTGGGATGACGGCGCAGACCCGGTCGCCGAGCTGGAGCGGATGATGGCGGTGCGCGCCGCCGCGATCGCGCGCTTCGGCCCGCGCGCGCTGGCGGCGGGGGAGCCGGTCGCGGCGCTGCGGCGCAAGTTCGTGCCGATCTGGCTGCTCCACCGCTACCAGGTGGAAGCGGCGGGCAAGCTGCTGGGCGGCGCGACGTCGACCTATGCCGTGGCGGGGGGCGCGGGTGATCCGGCGGCGGCGACGCCGGTCGACGCCGCGGCGCAGCAGCGCGCGCTCGACGTGCTGCTCGCGACGCTTGATCCTGCCGCGCTCGACGTGCCCGAGCCGCTGATCGCGCCGCTGTCGGCCGGCTGGTCGGGCGATCGTGACCGCCAGACCGATATCGAGGTGATGCGCACGGCCGGCAGCGCGGTGTTCGATCCGCTGGTCGCGGCCGAGGTCGCGGCGGAAGTGAGCCTTGCCGCGCTGCTCGCGCCAGAGCGGCTGGCGCGGCTGACCGACCAGCATCGCCGCGACGCCGCGGTGCCCGGCGCGGGCGAGGTAGCGCGACGGTTGCTGGCGCTGGCCGATGCCCCCGCGGGGAGCGCGCGACTCGGCGCGGTGCAGCGCGCGATCGGCACGCGCATCATCCTGAACATGGCGCGCGCCGCGGCGGCGCCGGCGACCGGCAGCGAGGCGTCGGCGGTGATCGACCAGGCGCTGGCCGATTGGGCGAGCGCGCAGGGCAAGCGCCGCTTCGCCAGCGCCGAGGACCGCGCCTGGGCGCTGTCGACCGCGCGGCTGATCGGTGACCGCGAGGCGCTGGCGGCGGCGCTGCGCGACAAAGGCAACGATGTGCCGGTGCCGCCGGGAATGCCGATCGGATAGGACGGGGATCGGCGGACGGCGGCGGCCTGGGCCCCCCGCCCCGCCCCACCTGCGCTCAGGGCCGGTCGATCGCGCCGGCGTCGAGCAGCGGCGCGGCGTCGGGATCGCCGCCGCCGAGGAGATCGGCGAGCCGTTCGACCCCGGCGAGGATCATCGCCTGTTCCCATGACGGCAGCGCCGTGAAGCGCGCCGTGAACACCTCCTGCAGCATGTCGGGCGCGCTGGCGAGGCAGTCATGCCCCTTGCCCGTGACGGCGAGCAGCATCCGCCGCTTGTCCTCCTCGCTGCGCGCGCGCGTCACCAGCCCGAGCGTCACCAGTCGGTCGACGATCGCGGTGATCGCGGCGTGGCTGAACTGAAGCGTCTGCGCGATCTTGCCCGGGGTCACCCCCTCGCCGGCGTCGATTTCCCGCAGGACGAGCAATTGCGAGGGCGTGAGCCCGGTGGTGGTGGCAAGCTTTCGCGTGCCCCCTTCCGCCGCGCGCAGCACGCGGCGCAACGCTCTCAAAGTGGCGCTGGCGATCGGCGAATCCATGTCGCCGCGTAGCGCCCGGCGCGCGCGCTGCAAGCGGCATTTTTCACGATATTCATTGCGATATGTTTCACCCGATGAAACATATTTTGCTGAACGGGGTTGTGCTTGCGCCAAAGGGGCTTAGGTTTTTAGCGAGCAGCGCCGCCTTGCCGTGCGCTTATAACTTCATGGAGTGAAACATTCTTGAGAGCGAAACGGTCGAAAAGGCGACGCCTTCGACCGCCAACGACCATCATCGCGGCGCCGCAGCCACGCTGCGCCTGCGCCGTCCCCAAGCCACCGACGGCCCTGCCGTCACCGCACTGATCGCGGCCTGCCCGCCGCTCGATCGCAACTCGCCCTATTGCAACCTGCTGCAATGCGAGCATTTCGCGGACCATTGCGTTATTGCCGAGGAAGTGATCGCCGAGGAGGCGGGCCGGATGATCGGCTGGGTCTCCGGCTATCGCCCGCCGTCCGACCCGACAGCGTTTTTCGTGTGGCAGGTTGCCGTCGCGCCCGAGGGGCGGGGCAGGCAGCTGGCCAGCCGGATGATCAACCATTTGATGCAGCAGCCCGCACAGCAGGGCGTGACGCATCTGATCACCACCATCACCGCGGACAATGAAGCGTCCTGGGGGCTGTTCCAGCGACTGGCGCGGACCTGGTCCGCGACGCTGGAGCGGCGGACGATGTTCGACCGCGAGACGCATTTCGCCGGCGCGCACGCGACCGAGTTCCTCGCCCGGATCGGGCCGATCGACCACCACAATCTGACAGAACAGAGGGGATAAGACCTTGTTCACGACACCACAGCCGTCCGGCACCCGCCCGGACACCCGCCTGTATGAGCGCCGCGAATCCGCCGTGCGCAGCTACGCCCGCGCGATGCCGCGCCAGTTCAACCGCGCCGAGGGCGTGTGGATGCACGACGACCAGGGCGGGCGGTACCTCGATTTCCTGTCGGGCTGTTCGACGCTGAATTACGGGCACAACCACCCGATCCTGAAACAGGCGCTGCTCGATTATGTCGCGGCCGACGGGATCGCCCATGGCCTCGACCTGCACACCGACGCCAAGCATGATTTCCTCGACACGTTCGAGCGCGTGATCCTGAAGCCGCGCGGGATGGACCATCGCGTGATGTTCACCGGGCCGACCGGGACGAACGCGGTGGAGGCGGCGATCAAGCTGGCGCGCAAGGTGACTGGGCGGCAGATGGTGATCGCCTTCACCAACGGTTTCCACGGCATGACGCTGGGCGCGCTGGCGTGCACCGGCAATGCCACCAAGCGCGGCGGCGCGGGCGTGCCGCTGTCCCATGTCGCGCACGAGCCCTATGACGGCTATTACGGGCCCGAAGTCGACACCGCGGACCTGCTGGAGCAGCGGCTGTCCGACCCGTCGAGCGGGCTCGACGCGCCGGCCGCGATCCTGGTCGAGACGGTGCAGGGCGAAGGCGGGCTGAACGCCGCGTCGCCCGAATGGCTGCGGCGGATCGCGGCGATCGCCAGAGCGCATGGCGCGCTGCTGATCGTCGACGACATCCAGGCCGGCTGCGGACGGACGGGAAGCTTCTTCAGCTTCGAGGACATGGGCTTCACGCCCGACATCGTCACGCTGGCGAAATCGCTGTCGGGCATGGGGCTGCCGTTCGCGCTGACGCTGCTGCGCCCCGAGCTCGACCAGTGGCTGCCGGGCGAGCACAATGGCACGTTCCGCGGCAACAACCACGCCTTCGTCACCGCCACCGCGGCGCTGCGCCATTTCTGGCAGGACGACCGCTTTGCCGGTGACGTGCAGCGGCGCGGCGACCTGCTCGCCAACCGCTTGCAGCGCATGGCCGACCGCCATGGTTTCGAGACGCGCGGGCGCGGCATGATGCGCGGCATCAACGTCGGGTCGGGCGAGCTTGCCAGCCAGGTGACCGCGGCCTGTTTCGACGCCGGGCTCATCATCGAGACGAGCGGCGCGCACGACGAGGTGATCAAGGTGCTGGCGCCGCTGGTGATCGACGACGCCGTGCTGAGCCACGGGCTCGACATGCTGGAGGCGCGGCTGGGCGAGGCCATGCGCGCCGACCACGCCATCGCGGCGGAATAAATACTTCAGACCTAAAGGAGATCATTCATGATCGTTCGCAAACTCGACGACATTCGCGCATCGGACCGCAACGTGGAATCGGACGGCTGGGTCAGCGCCCGGCTGCTGCTGAAGGACGATGGCATGGGCTTTTCCTTCCATGTCACCACCATGTTCGCCGGCAGCGAGCTGAAGATGCATTACCAGAACCACCTGGAGGCGGTGCTGGTGCTGAAGGGCACGGGCACGATCGAGGACCTGGGGACGGGCGAGATCCACCGGCTGGAGCCGGGCGTGATGTATGCGCTGAACAACAATGACCGGCATATCGTGCGGCCGGAGACCGACCTCGTCACCGCCTGCACCTTCAACCCGCCGGTGACCGGCAATGAAGTGCATGACGAGACGGGCGCCTATCCGGCCGATGTCGACGCCCCGGCGCCAGTGGCCGCGACTGGGTGATCCCCGGCGCGCGCGCCCTCGCCCCCCCCCGCCCCCAGACCATAACCAATAAAAGGGAGACGCCTGATGCAGGACCTCTACCCCTCTCGCTTTGCCGCGGAGGCCGAAATGCGGCCGCGGCAGGACCCCGTCGTCCGCAGCACCTGGAGCCCCGTCGCGCCGGTCAGCGCGGCGCAGGCGGTGCAGTTCGAACGCGACGGCTATCTCGTGCTCGAGGATCTGTTCTCGGCCGAGGAGGTCGACTTCCTCCAGCGCGCGGCGGGCGAGCTGCTCGGCAATCCGGCCGCGCTCGACCGCGAGACGATCGTCACCGAGCCGCAGAGCGACGAGATCCGGTCGATCTTCGAGATCCACCAGCAAAGCGCGGTGATGGCGCGGCTGGCGCGCGATGCGCGGCTGGCCGATGTCGCGCGGTTCCTGCTCGGCGACGAGGTGTACATCCACCAGTCGCGGCTGAACTACAAGCCGGGGTTCAAGGGGCGTGAATTCTACTGGCACAGCGATTTCGAGACCTGGCACGTCGAGGACGGGATGCCGCGGATGCGCGCCTTGTCGATGTCGATCCTGCTGGCCGAGAACACGCCGCACAACGGCCCGCTGATGGTGATCCCGGGATCGCACCGCACGTTCCTGACGTGCGTCGGCGAGACGCCGGAGGACCATTACCTCAGCTCGCTCAAGAAGCAGGAATATGGCGTGCCCGACGAGCAGAGCCTCGCCGAAATGGCGCAGCGGCACGGCATCGTCGCGCCGACCGGGAAGCCGGGCACGGTGATCCTGTTCGACTGCAACCTGATGCACGGGTCGAACGGCAACATCACGCCCTTCCCCCGCGCCAATGCGTTCCTGGTCTATAATGCGGTGAGCAACCAGCTGGAGAAGCCGTTCGGGGTCGAGAAGCCGCGCCCCTGGTTCCTGGCGCATCGCGGCAAGGCCCAGCCGCTGGCCGTCGAGCGCGGGCCCCTGTCCGAGCCGCTGGCAGAAATGGTGCCGGCATGAGCGCTGGCCACAGCGTGGAGAAGATCGGCGGCACGTCGATGGCGGCGACGGCGACGCTGTTCGACAATGTCCTGATCGCCGGCCGCTCGGGCGCGGACCTCTACCAGCGGATCTTCGTCGTCTCCGCCTATGGCGGAATGACCGACCTGCTGCTGGAGAACAAGAAGACCGGCGAGCCGGGCGTCTATGGCCGGTTCGTCGCGGACGACGATGCCAATGGCTGGCGCGAGGCGATGGCGCGGGTGCAGGCGGCGATGCGCGAGCGCAATGCCGCGATGTTCGCGCGCGCCGAGAGCCGCGCCGAGGCCGACGCCTTCGTCGGCCGGCGGATCGCATCGGTCGGTGCGTGCCTGGAGGATCTGGCGCGGCTGCGCAGCCATGGCCGCTTCTGCGTCAAGGAGCAGCTGGTCACCGTGCGCGAGCTGCTGGCGGGGATCGGCGAGGCGCATAGCGCGCACAGCACCACGCTGCTACTGCGCGACCGCGACGTGAATGCGCAGTTCGTGGATCTGACGCTATGGGACCAGGACGACTTGCGCAGCCTGGACCAGAGGATCGGCGACGCCTTTGCCGCGATCGACCTTTCCCGCGTGCTGCCGATCGTCACCGGCTATGCCGGCTGCGAGGGCGGCATGGTGTCGCGCTATGCCCGCGGCTATACTGAGATGACCTTTTCGCGGCTGGCGGTGCTGACTGGCGCGCGCGAGGCGATCATCCACAAGGAATTCCACCTGTCGAGCGCCGACCCCCGGCTGGTCGGCGTCGACAAGGCGCGCAAGATCGGGCGGACGAATTACGACGTCGCCGACCAGCTCGCCAACCTGGGCATGGAGGCGATCCACCCCGGCGCGGGGCGCGGGCTGCGCCAGAGCGGAATCCCGCTGCGCGTGCGCAACACGTTCGACCGCGAGGACGGCGGCACGCTCGTCACCGGCGACTATATGTCGGAAAAGCCGCGGATCGAGATCGTCACCGGCATCCGCCAGCTGCAGGCGCTGCAATTCTTCGAACAGGATATGGTCGGGGTGAAGGGCTATGACACCGCGATCCTCGACCTGCTCGCCCGCCATCGTCTGTGGATCGTGAGCAAGGCGTCCAACGCCAATACGATCACCCATTATCTGAACGCCAGCGCCGAGGCGGTGGCGGGCGCGATCGCCGAGTTGCAGGCGATGTATCCCGACGCGGCGGTTTCCGCGCATCCGGTGGCGATGGTTGCCGCGATCGGCAGCGACATCTCGCGCCCCGGGCTGGTCCCGGACGCGCTCGCCGCGCTGGGCGAGGCGGGCGTGACGATGCTGGCGATGCAGCACCAGATCCGCAACGTCGACGTCCAGTTCGTCGTCGATTGCAGTGATTTCGACGCCGCGGTGCGCGCGCTGCACCATGCGCTGATCGAGCGCGAGGCGCCCATTAGCGAGGACCGCCGCGCCGCGTGACGCGGCGGGCATGACACCGATGCTGGCGACCATCCTGCCCGTGCGAAGCCTGCTCGCCGCCATCTTCATGATGATGGCGGGCAGCGGTTTCCTGTCGACGCTGATCGCGCTCCGGCTGGAACGCGGCGGCAGTAGCACGATGGTCATCGGCCTTGTCGCCACCGCCTATTTCGGCGGACTGGTGATCGGCGCGCTGCGCGCCGGCGCGATCGTCCGGCGCGTCGGGCATATCCGCGCCTTCGCCACTTTCGTGGCGCTGCTGTCGGTCAGCACGCTGACCTATGCCCTGGTCCAGCAGCCCGCGCTGTGGGCCGCGTTGCGGCTGGTGGACGGCGTCTGCGTGGCGGGCGTCTTCATCTGCATCGAAAGCTGGCTGAACGACCGCGCCGACAGCACGACGCGCGGGTCGGTGCTCGCCTCCTATATGGTCGCGCTCTATTCCGGGCAGGCGCTGGGGCAGTTGCTGCTCAGATCAGGCAATACCGCGCCGCAGGTGCCGTTCGAGCTGGCGTCGATCCTGATCACGCTGGCGATCATCCCGGTCTGCCTGACGCGCACCCATGCGCCGGTGCTGGAGGATGCCGCCTCGCTGCCGCTGCGCCGGCTGTTCGCCGCCTCCCCGCTGGGCGTGGTCGGCGCCGGCATCACCGGGCTGATGCTGGGCGCCTTTTACGGCCTTGCCGCCATCTATGCCGGGCGCGTCGGGCTGGACCTGAAGGGCACCGCCAGCTTCATGACCATCGTGATCCTGGGCGGCGTGGCGCTGCAATGGCCGCTGGGGCGATTGTCCGACCGGTTCGACCGGCGGCTCGTCATCATCGGCTGCTTTGCCGCGACCCTGCTGGTGAGCCTGGCGCTGGCCACGGCGCCGGGCGGCATCCTGCTGTTCGTGCTGGGCGCGGCGTTCGGTGGCCTCGCCTTTGCGCTCTACCCCTTGTGCGTCGCCTATGTGAACGACCGGCTGGCGTCGCACGAGCGGGTCGCGGCGAGCGGCCAGTTGGTGCTGCTGTATTCGGCGGGCGCGGCGCTGGGCCCGATGGGCGCGGCGACGGCGATGAGCCAGGCGGGGACGGGCGGCCTGTTCGGCTTCATCGGGCTTGCCGCGGCGGGAACGCTCGCCTTTGGCCTGTGCCGTCTCGCCATCAGCGCGCCCGTGCCCGCGCCCGAGCAGCAGGATTTCCAGATCCTGCCGCGCACCACGCCGGTCGCCGCGCTGCTCGACCCTGCAGGCCCCGAGCCTGCGCCCCACGACGATACAACAGGTGAACCATGGACACGCACGTGACGGCCGATACCACCGCGCCGCCCCATCAGGGTGGCGACCGTTCGGAACTGAAGCGCGCGGTCGGCGCGTCGGCGCTGGGCAATGCGGTCGAATGGTTCGACTATGGCATTTACGCCTACGGCCTGACCTTCATCTCGGCCGCCCTGTTCCCCGGCGAGACCGAGGAGGCGGTGCTGTTCGCGCTGGCCACCTTTGCCATTTCCTTCCTGGTCCGGCCGCTCGGAGGGCTGTTCTGGGGGCCGCTCGGCGACCGGATCGGGCGCAAGTCGGTGCTGGCGATGACCATCCTGATGATGGCCGGCGCGACCTTTGCCGTCGGGCTGATCCCCGATTATTCGGCGATCGGCGTCTGGGCGCCGACGCTGCTGATCGCGCTCAGGCTGGTGCAGGGATTTTCCACCGGCGGCGAATATGGCGGGGCGGCGACCTTCATGGCCGAATATGCCCCCGACGACCGGCGCGGCTTTTTCGGCAGCTTCCTGGAATTCGGCACGCTCGCCGGCTTTTCCTGCGGGGCGGCGCTGATGCTCGGCTTTTCGCTGTGGCTGGGCGACGAACAGATGCAGGGCTGGGGCTGGCGCATCCCGTTCCTGATCGCCGGGCCGATCGGGCTGGTCGGCATGTATGTCCGGTCGAAGATGGAGGACACGCCGATCTTCCGCGAGGAAATGGCGGCGATGGAGGAGCGGCGGCCGCCCGGCATCGCCACGCTGGTGCGCGAGCATTGGCGGCCGTTGCTGGTCGTCGGCGGGCTGGTGATCGCGCTCAACGTCGTCAATTATACCCTGCTCAGCTACATGCCGACCTACCTGCAGCGCCGCATCGGCCTCAGCAGCGACGAGGCGCTGCTGGTGCCGATCATCGGCATGCTGTTCATGATGGTCTTCATCCCCTTTGCCGGCGCGCTGTCCGACCGGATCGGGCGGCGGGTAATGTGGCGATGGTCGCTGATCGGCCTGCTGGTGATGGTGGTGCCGCTCTACATGCTGATCGGCACCGGATTTGCCGGCGCGATCGTCGGGTTCATCGTGCTGGGGCTGCTGTACGTGCCGCAGCTGGCGACGATCTCCGCCACCTTCCCGGCGATGTTCCCGACCGCGGTGCGCTTTGCCGGCTTCGCCATCGCCTATAATATCTCCACCTCGATCTTTGGCGGGACGGCGCCGATGGTCGGCAGCGGGCTGATCAGCCTGACGGGCGATCCGATGATGCCGGCCTATTACATGATGCTGGCGTGCGTCGTGGGGCTTGTCGCGTTGCGCTTCATGCCCGAAACGGCTGGGCGATCGCTGCGCGAGGACCCCTTTGCGCGGCGTGACCAAGCGGCGGGCTGAGCCCGTTCACCCGCGCCTTCCCCCTCGCCCCAGCAGGACCCGGATCGTCCGGGCAGGATTGCCATGTATTCGATGACCGCCCCTTCCCTCTCGCTGCGCGGGATACCCGTGCTGGCGCAGCTGCCCGCCTGGGCCGAGACGCTGATCGCGCTGGCGCTGCTGGGGGCGATCGCGTGGGGCGCGAACTTCGTCGTGAAGCGGATCGCGCTGCGCTACATCATGCGGCGGCTGCCGGTGGAGGGCGCGGCGCCGATCGCCGCGCGGCTGGCCAATATCGTGCCGGCGCTGATCGTCGCTTACGGCATCCGCGCGGTGCCCAACCTGCCCGCGCCACTGGGGGTCGCGATCGGCAATGTCGTGGCGGCGTCGATCATCCTGTTCCTGGCGCTGGCGATCGGCGCGGCGCTGAGCCTCGCCAACCAGATCTACGAACGGCGGCCGGAGGCGGCGCATCGCCCGATCAAGGGCTATGTCCAGGTGCTGAAGATCGTCCTGTACCTGGGCGCCGCGATCCTGATCGTCGCGGCGCTGATGGAGCAATCGCCGCTGCTGCTATTGTCCGGGCTGGGCGCGATGGCGGCGGTGCTGATGCTGGTGTTCAAGGACACGATCCTGTCGCTGGTCGCGTCGGTGCAGCTCACCTCCAACGACATGCTGCGCGTCGGCGACTGGATCGACATGCCGCAGCTCCATGCCGACGGCGCGGTGATCGACATCGCGCTGCACACGGTGAAGGTGCAGAACTGGGACAAGACGGTCACCACCATCCCGACCCACCGGCTGATCCAGGAAAGCTACAAGAACTGGCGCGGCATGGCGGAATCGGGCGGGCGGCGGATCAAGCGCGCGCTGCTCATCGACCAGAATTGCGTGCGGTTCCAGACCGAGGCGGAGCGCGACCGGATGGCGGACATCGCCCTGGTGCACGACCATATCGATCGCAAGCGCGGGGAGCTGGCCGAATGGAACGCGAGGCTTGGGCCGGCGGCGCAAATCCCCGCCAACCAGCGGCGCGTGACCAACATCGGCACGTTTCGCGCCTATGTGCTCCATTACCTGCGCGCCAACCCCAGGGTCGCGCAGGACATGACGCTGATCGTCCGCCAGCTGGCCCCCACGCCGCAGGGGATCCCGATCGAAATCTATTGCTTCACCGCGACGACCATGTGGGTGGAGTATGAGGATATCCAGGCGGATATCTTCGACCATCTGATCGCGATCCTGCCCGAGTTCGGCCTGCGCGCCTTCCAGGAACCGAGCGGGGTGGACTTGCGGATGATCGGCGCGCGCGCGGAAGCGGCCTGACGAAAGGAGCGCATCCTTTGATACGCCGCTCCCCCGCCCCCATTTTGTCAGGCGGTCAGGCGCCGAAGCCGCCGTCGATCGTGTGCATGGCGCCGGTGACGAACCCGGCCTCCGGGCCGGCGAGCCAGGCGACCATCGCGGCGACCTCGTCCGGGCGGCCGTGGCGCTTGATCGCCATGAAGCTGTGCATCACATCCTTCATCGGGCCGTCGGCGGGATTGGCCTCCGTATCGACCGGGCCGGGCTGCACGATGTTGATCGTGATGCCGCGCGGGCCGAAATCACGCGCGAGGCCGCGGGCCATGCCCTGAAGCGCCGACTTGCTGAGCGCATAGGAGGCCATGCCGGGCATCGGCATGCGATCCCCGTTGACCGAGCCGATGACGATGATCCGCCCGCCGTCGGGCATCTGCCGCGCCGCCTCCACGGAGGCATGATAAGGCGCGTGGACGTTGACGCGCAGCAGATGGTCGATCGCATCGGGATCCTGCGCCAGCGCGTCGCCGAAGATCGCATAGCCGGCGTTCACCACCAACACGTCGAGCGGGCCGCTGTCGCGCACCCGGGCGATCACCGCGTCGCGGTCCGCACTGTCGGTCTGCACCGCGGTGGCGCCGGTTTCCGATGCCAGCCGCTCGGCCGCGTCGCGCGATCCGGCATAGGTGAAGGTCACCGCCGCGCCATCGTTCGCGAAGCGCCGCACGATCGCCGCGCCGATCCCGCGACTGCCACCGAGCACGAGAACCTTCTTTCCTGAAAACGCAGCCATGCGGCCTCTCCTTAAGGTATAATGTACGGGGCGGTACATAATGCGGCTACGGCGTCCGTCAATGTCACGGTATCGTTGCGAGTGCCCCTGTCATCGAACAAAGCGTTGGCAGGGGGAAATAAACATGACTGGTTTTGAAGCTCTTTTCGGATTCTATGGCCTGCTTCTCGGCCTCGCGATCACCACCGTAACATCGAGCTTCGCGGACACGTGGCGTCGCAGGGGCAATTGGAAGATAGGTATCGCCCCGCCGCTGCTTGGGCTGTTCATTCTGCTTGCAACAGCCCAGCAGTGGAGTTCGATGTGGCGCGCGCGTGATGTCCTGACGTTAGGCCCGTGGGAGATCCTGACGTGCATGGGCATGGCGTTGCCGTATATCTTCGTCAGCCACGCCACGTTTCCTGCCGATTTGGCGAATGGCGGCTCTCTGGAAGATCATTACATGCAGCAAAGGCCCGTTGTTCTGGGCGCCCTGCTGATGCCGCCGCTCGTAAGCCTGGCCGCTAACTTGCCCTTTATACCGCCGGAGGCTGCACTTGGCGACGTGGTCGCGTTTGCCTTGGGGAACTATGGCCCGCCTGTAGCGGTCACGGTGGCGCTGCTGCTGTGGAAAAATCGATTGGCCCATGGGATCGGAATGGCGCTGCTATGCACCTGGATGCTGGTCGGACTTTTTGCCTAAGCTGACCAGACCGCGCTGGTCGGACGGCTGAGCGACTGATCGGGTCACTTGTCGCGGGGTTGTCGGGGCGGGGCTGGAGCGGGCATGATCCCGGCGCGGCAAATCGAGGTGCAGGGCGGCATGACGTTGCCCTGCCGGAACAAAGTCATTGCCCCGGCCCTTGGGGAAGGGTCGCGCGATGGCGACGGCAGGGAGACACAATGAATCATCTGGCCATCGTGCTGACGCTTGTCGGGTTGCTCGGCATCGGCGCACAGTGGATTGCATGGCGCACCGGGCTGCCAGCGATCGCGCTGATGCTGATCGCGGGGCTCATCGCCGGGCCCGCGACGGGGCTGATCCACCCGGAGGAAGATTTCGGCGCGCTGCTGGAACCCGCCATATCGCTGGCGGTGGCGGTGATCCTGTTCGAGGGCGGGCTGAGCCTCAATCTGCGCGAGTTGCGCCATGCCGAGGGCGCGGTGCACCGGCTGGTGCTGGTCGGCGTGCCGGTCGGCTGGGTGCTGGGCGCGCTGGCCTGTTATTATGTCGCGGGGCTGGTGTGGCCGGTCGCGATCCTGTTCGCCGGGATTCTGGTGGTCACCGGGCCCACCGTCGTGCTGCCGCTGCTGCGCCAGTCGAGCGTGGCGGCGCGGCCGCGCGCGATCCTGAAATGGGAAGCGATCGTCAACGACCCGATCGGCGCGCTGTGCGCCGTCGTCACCTATGAGGTGCTGCGCCAGGCCGGCAGCGGCGCGACGATCATCGACAGCCTGGCGAGCCTGGTGCTGGCGGCGATCGTGGCGGGCCTGATGGGCTATGGCGTCGCCCGGCTGCTCGGCTGGGCGCTGCCGCGCGGCTATGTCCCTGAATATCTGAAGGCGCCGGTGATCCTGGTCGCGGTGATCGGCACCTTCGTGGCGTCCAACGCGATCCAGCAGGAAACGGGGCTGCTGGCCGTCACGGTAATGGGCATTGCGCTGGCCAATATGAAGCTGGCGTCGCTGCGCGATTTCCTGAGCTTCAAGGAGAATATCACGATCATCCTCGTCTCGGGGGTGTTCGTGCTGCTGTCCGCGTCGCTCGACCTCAGCGTGCTCCGGCAATTCGAGTGGCGGTTCGGGCTGTTCCTGTTCGCGCTGCTGTTCCTCGTGCGGCCCGCGACGGTGCTGATCAGCCTGGCGTTCAGCCGCATCCCGTGGCGCGAGCGGCTGTTCATCGGCTGGATCGCGCCGCGCGGCGTGGTGGCGATCGCGATCACCGGCCTGTTCGCGCTCAGGCTGGACGAGCTGGGCTATGGCGACGGCAGCACGTTGGTCGCGCTGTCGTTCGCGGTGGTGGTGGCGACGATCGTCGCGCACGGCTTCACCATCGGTTTCTTCGCCCGCGCGCTGGGGCTGACCGCACCGAGCGGGCGCGGCGTGCTGATCGTCGGGTCGACGCGGTGGAGCCTGTCGCTGGCGCGCGCGCTGCGCGGGCTGGGCGTGGGCGTGACGATCAGCGACAACAGCTGGCAGCGGCTGACCGCCGCGCGCGCCGAGGGCGTGCCGACCTATCACGGCGAGATCCTGGCCGAGGCGACCGAGGAACGGCTCGACCTGCTGCAATTCGGGCTGCTCGCCGCGACGGCGGAGAATGAGGCGTATAATGCGCTGGTGTGCAGCGAGTTCGCGCCCGAGCTGGGCCGCGACAATGTGTACCAGCTGGGCGATGCGGCGGGCGACGATCCGCGTAGCCTGCCCGATGCGCTGCGCGGCCGGGCAATGTTCCGGTCGGGGCTGGGCGTCGAGGATGTCGCGTGGCGCGAGCGGATGGGCTGGACCTTCGCCGCCGCGACCGTCGAGGATGTCGCCGGCTTCACCGCCGCTGCCGCGACGCTGCCCGAAGAAGGAGGCCCGCTGCTGCTGCTGCGCAAGGACGGGTCGCTGCGCATGTTCTCGCACGCCTCCGCGCCGACGCCCACGGTCGGCGACACGGTGCTGCTCTACGTGCCGCCCGACCGGGTGGAGGACGATTTCTGGCATGCCATTCCGGCGCCCGAAGAGTCGACAGACGGGGCAACGGACAGCGCCGCAGACAGGGCCGGGCGACCGCAGGAGACCATCGCATGAACAAGACCGCCTTTCTGCTGCTGGGGGCGGTATCGCTCGCCGCCTGCGACAATCGCGCGCCGGCCCCTGCCCCCTCGCCCACGCCGAGCCCGGCCGAGGCGGCGACGGGCAATGAGCAGCGCGCGGCGCAGTCGATCATGCAGCCCAAGGTGATCGCCGAGAGCCAGGCGGTGGCCGAACCCGAGCCGACGCCGCCGGTGCCGACCGAGGCGACGATCCTGTTCGAGCGCGGCGCGGCGATTGACGATGCGGCGCGCGAAGCGCTGGACGCGCTGCTCGCCAACCCGTCGCTGCCGGGCGAGGCACGCTGGGTGCTGCGCGGGAGCAGCGACAATGACGGCAGCCGGGCGGCGAACCTGCGCGTGTCGCGGCTGCGCGCGGAGGCGGTGCGCGATTACCTGACCGACAAGGGGATCGCCGAGGAGCGGATCACCGTCATCGCGCTGGGCGACGGTCGGCCGGCGGCGCCCAACGTCACGCTCGACGGCAGCGACGATCCCGAGGGGCGGCGGCAGAATCGGCGCGTCGATATCGAGATCATCGTGCCGGAGGCAGCGGCGCCGGAGGGCGCGGACACGGCCGCACCGGAGGCGACACCGCCGGCGGCCAAGGCGACGGAATAACCCGCGCCCCGCCCGGCCGCGTCATTCCGGGGCGATCGGATAGCCCTGGAACACCTTGGGCTTGTCCATCACGACATGCGTCACGACGCGGGCGAGCCCGACCTCGCGCGTCATCCGTTCCTTCAGTGCATTCCAGTCGGCCATGCCGCGCACCACGACCTTCAGCATGTAATCCGTCTCACCGCTGACGTGCGATGCCTCGACGATCTGCGGCAAATCGTTGACGAGGCGTTCGAAATGCTGCCGCTCCTCCCGGTGGCGGCCCTCCAGCGTGACCTCGACCAGAAGGACGAGGCCGATGTCGACGCGGAACGGATCGAGGCGGGCGTGATAGCCCTGGATGACCCCGGCCTTTTCCAGGTTGCGGACGCGCGCCAGGCACGCGCTTTCCGACAGGCCGACCCGCTGCGCCAGCGCGGCGTTGCGCAGCCGCCCCTCGGCCTGAAGCGCGCGCAGGATTCGCCGGTCGATCCGGTCGAGCGTACGATCCGTCGTCATGGCGCCATCAAACCGCAGAATCTGCGGCGGCGGTCAAGGTGTTTCGCGCCACCTGCGGCGGCGGCGATGCTAATCCGCGCCGACAGCAACCAGTCCGCCCCCCTGCCCGGCCCCGCCCGGCCGCGGGAAGGGGCGGAGCGGTTGGGCCATGCGCTGGTGAAGAAGGATCGGGCGGTTGAGGAATTGGAAGCTTCGCAAACCGTTCGACCGCGCGTTCGGTGAGGGCAGCGGCGCGCTGGCCCGCACGCTGGGCTGGCCGCACCTGATCGCGATGGGCGTCGGCGCGATCGTCGGCACCGGCATCCTGACGCTGATCGGGGTCGGTGCGGCCAAGGCGGGGCCGGCGGTGCTGGTCGCCTTCGTCATCGCCGGCTTCGTGTGCGCCTGCGCCGCGCTCGCCTATGCCGAGATGGCGACGCTCGTCCCCGCATCGGGCGGGGCCTATACCTACAGCTATGTCGCGGTGGGGCAGCTTGCCGCGTGGATGATCGGGTGGAGCCTGATCCTGGAATATAGCCTGGTGGTGAGCGCGGTGTCGGTCGGCTGGTCGGGCTATGCCGCGCCGCTGCTGCACGACTGGCTGGGCGTGCCCTGGGCGTTGATGAATGGGCCGCACGCGGGCGGCATCGTCAACCTGCCGGCGGTGGCGATCATCGGCGGGGTCGCGGCGATGCTGATCTATGGCATGCGCAGCAGCGCCAGCGTCAATGCGGTGCTGGTGCTGGTCAAGGTATCCGCGCTGGTCGCCTTCGTCTGGATGGCCGCGCCGCATTTCGACAGCGCCAACCTTTCCCCGTTCAACCCGTTCGGCTTTGCCAAGTCGACCGGCGCGGACGGGGTCGAGCGTGGCATCATGGCGGCGGCGGCGATCATCTTTTCCGCCTTCTACGGCTTTGACGCGATCGCCACCGCGGCAGAGGAAACGCGCAACCCGCGCCGCGACCTGGCGATCGGCATCATCGGGTCGATGCTGGCGTGCGCCGCAATCTATACCCTGGTGGCGGGCGCGGCACTGGGCGCGGTCGGCTTTCGCGACTTCGCCGACAGTCCCGAGCCGCTGGCGCTGGTGCTGCGCCGGCTGGGCGAGCCGGAGGCGGCGCGGTTCCTGGCGCTGTCGGCGGTGGTGGCATTGCCGACGGTGATCCTTGCGTTCTTCTACGGGCAGAGCCGGATCTTCTTCGTGATGGCGCGCGACGGTCTGCTGCCGCGCGGGCTGGCGCGCGTGTCGTCGAGCGGGGCCCCGGTGCGCACCACCCTGTTCACGGTCCTGATCGTCGGAACCATCGCGGCGTTCTTTCCGCTGAACGAGATCGTCGCGCTGGCCAATGCCGGGACGCTGGTCGCCTTTGCCGCGGTGGCGGTCAGCATGCTCGTCCTGCGCCGCCGCGCGCCGGACGCACCGCGCGGCTATCGCGCGCCTGCCGCGTGGCTGGTCGGGCCGGTGGCGATCGCTGGCTGCGTCTATCTGTTCGTCAGCCTGCCGAGCACGACCCATTGGTGGTTCCTGGTTTGGAACGCGCTGGGCGTCGCGCTGTACTGCGCCTATGCCGGCCGGGCGCGGCCTGACACGGATCACGCGGGCGAGGTGCGTCATGGTTGAGGGCGCCGCCGCCGGCGAGCTGCTGGTGACGCTGGTCCGCGTGCTGGACCTTGGCGGAACGTTCGCCTTTGCGCTGAGCGGGGCGACCGCGGGGGTGCGCCGGCGGCTCGACATCTTCGGGATCCTGGTGCTGGCGTTCGCCGCCTCGACCGCCGGCGGGATCACGCGCGACGTGCTGATCGGCGCGACGCCGCCCGCCTCGCTGGTCGACTGGCGGTACCTGGGCGTATCGAGCCTGGCGGGCGTCATCTGTTTCTTCTGGTCGCCGTGGATCGAGCGGCTGAACGCGCCGGTCAGGATGCTCGACGCGGTCGGGCTGGCGTTGTTCGCGGTGGCGGGCGCGCAAAAGGCGCTGGCCTGTGGGTTGAGCCCGGTGATGGCCGCGCTGCTGGGCGTGCTGACCGGGATCGGCGGCGGCATCGCGCGCGACGTGCTGCTGGCCGAGGTGCCGGGCGTGCTGCGGTCGGAGCTTTATGCGGTCGCGGCGCTGGCCGGCGCCGGCGTGGTGGTGGCGGGCAACATGCTCGACCTGCCGATCGTGCCGACCGCGATCGCCGGGGGCGCGCTGTGCTTCGGGTTGCGGATGATGGCGATCCGGCGCGGCTGGCAGCTGCCGGTGGCGAACCGGCCGCCCGTGGCCTGACCGACTAGCGCCGCGCGCGCGCCGGCGCGGCGAGCCGGGCGTCGATCGCCTTGCGCAGTTCCTCCAGCGAGGCGACCTGCTGGATGCCGTAGCGCTCAGCGGTGATATCGACATTGCCCTTGCGCCAGAAACCGGGCGGGCACACCAGGATGACCTTGCCCGACCGCGCGTGCAGCCCGAGTTCGAGCAGGCTGACCGGGCTTTGCGAGCCGGGCGCGAGGTAGAGGACGATGATGTCCGCGCTCTCCAGCGCCTCCAGCTCCCATTCCACCTGGCGGCGGAATTCGGGCTCGCTCGCCTCCGGGCGCCAGGCAGGGTTCCAGTCGGGGCGGCGCGGGTTGAGGATCACCACGTCGCGGTCGGCGAGGGCGGCGATGAGCTGCTTCTGCCAGTCGGGCGCGTTGCCCATGTCGATGCTGCCGCCCAGGAAGATGCGCGGGCGATCGGGCGTCGTCGCGGGCCGTTCGGGCGCGGTGACCACCGTCGCGCGCCCGGTTGGCGCCGCCCGGGTCGTCGCCTGCGGGGTGGGCGCGGTGCTGGCGGCGTCGGGGGCGGCCGCGACGGCGAGCGCGAGCGCAAGGGGATAGAGCATGGCGCGCCCCCTAGCCGACCCGGCGGCGGACGGCCACCATCGACAGCGCGCGCGATTTCCTGCCGTTTGGTGCGCAATTAAGGAGCTTTACTGACTGCGCCCCCACCGCAAAGCGCAGATTACCTTGTCGTCGAGAACCATTCGGCGGGCGGGGACCGATCCATGGTGGAGGATGTGGCACACGCAAGGGACGGCGCGGGCCGGGCGCTGTGGACGAGCACGATCGCCTTCACCGTTTGCTTTGCGGTCTGGACCATCTTTTCCATCGTCGGGCTAGGCGTCAAAGAGGAACTGGGGCTTTCCGACACGCAATTCGGCCTGCTGACCGGCACGCCAATCCTGACCGGGTCGCTGGTGCGGGTGGTCCTGGGCGTGTGGTCGGACCAGATCGGCGGGCGGCGGGTGTTCGCGGCGGTGATGGTGCTGTCGGGCATCGCGACCTACCTGATGTCGTTCGCGCATACCTATACCCAGCTGCTGATCGCAGGGCTTGGCGTCGGGCTGGCGGGCGGGGCCTTTTCGGTCGGCGTCGCCTATGTCTCCAAATTCTATCCCGCCGAGCGGCAGGGCACCGCGCTCGGCATCTTTGGCGCGGGCAATATCGGCGCGGCGGTGACCAAGTTCCTCGCCCCCTTCGTGATGGTTGCGATGGGCTGGCAGGCGGTGGCGCAGATCTGGGCCGCGGCGATCATCGTGATGGGGGTGATCTTCCTGTTCGCGACGCCCGAGGATCCTGACCAGAAAACGCGCCAGCACGGCGGCCAGAAGGCCGAAAGCATGGCCAGCCAGCTTGCCGTGCTGCGCAACGTCCAGGTGTGGCGGTTCTCGCTATATTATTTCTTCGTGTTCGGCGGGTTCGTCGCGCTGGCGATGTGGCTGCCGCGCTACCTGATCGGGGTCTATGGCCTCGACATCCGCACCGCCGGGATGCTCGCGGCCTTTTATTCGGTGCCGGCCAGCCTGTTCCGCATCTATGGCGGCACGCTGTCGGACCGCTACGGCGCGCGCCGGGTTATGTACGCCACGTTCATCGTCTCGGTCGCGTGCACGTTCCTGCTGTCCTACCCGCCGACCAGCTACGTCATCGAGGGGGTGAACGGCCCGATCACCTTCAGCACCTCCATGGGGCTGGTGCCGTTCCTCATCATCATCTTCGTGCTCGGCTTCTTCATGAGCCTGGGCAAGGCGGCGGTCTACAAGCACATTCCGGTCTATTACCCCAATCATGTCGGCGCGGTCGGTGGCCTCGTCGGGATGATCGGCGGCCTCGGCGGCTTCGTCCTGCCGCTGGCCTTTGGCGCGCTGCTCGACCTGACCGGGATCTGGACGAGCAGCTTTGCCCTGCTGTTCCTGATCGTGCTCGTCTCGCTGCTCTGGATGCACGGCGCGATCCAGCACATGGAGCGCGAGGCGTCGGCGGCGGCGCATGTGCCGCAAAGCCCCGAACTGCCCGAGTTTCGCGGCATGGGGGAACCGGAGGCCCGCCGCGCGGCGATGCGCGCGGGGCCGATCGCCGAATGGCGGCCGGAGGACCCCGAATTCTGGGAGGCGACCGGCCGGCCAATCGCCAGGCGCAACCTGTGGATTTCGACCTACTGCCTGCTCCTGTCCTTTGCCGTCTGGATGGTGTGGAGCGTCGTCGTCGCGCGGCTGCCCAGCATCGGTTACACCTTCACCACCGACCAATTGTTCTGGCTCGCCGCGGTGCCCGGCATTTCGGGCGCAACCCTGCGCATCTTCTACGCCTTCCTCGTGCCGATCTTCGGCGGGCGGCTGTGGACCACGCTGTCGACCGCGTCGCTGCTGATCCCCGCGTTCGGCATCGGCTATGCCGTGCAGAACCCCGGAACGCCGTTCTTCATCTTCCTCGTGCTGGCGCTGCTGTGCGGCTTTGGCGGCGGCAATTTCGCCTCCTCGGTCGCCAACATCAGTTTCTTCTACCCGGCGGCCGAGAAAGGCCGCGCGCTGGCGATCAATTCCGGCATCGGCAATCTTGGCGTCAGCGTGATGCAGCTCGTCGTCCCGGTGGCGATCACCATGGGGCTGTTCGGCGCGCTTGGCGGGCAGGCGCAGGTGGCGAACGACGGCACGTTGCTGTGGCTGCAGAATGCGGGCTTCATCTGGGTGCCGCCGGTGATGCTGGGCGCGGTGCTCGCCTGGTTCGGGATGAACGACATCCTCAGCGCCAAATCCTCCTTCGCCGACCAGGCCACGATCTTTGGCCGGCGCGACAATTGGATCATGTGCTGGCTCTACACCGGCACGTTCGGGACGTTCATCGGCATGTCGGCGGGCTTCCCGCTGCTGTCGAGGCTGGTGTTCCCGGAGGTCGAGGCGCTGCACTATGCGTTCCTCGGCCCGCTGGTCGGCGCGCTGGCGCGGGCGGGCAGCGGCGGCCTGTCGGACCGGATCGGCGGCGCGAAGGTCAGCTTCTGGGTCTTCCTGGTCCAGGCTGCCTCGATCATCGGCATGATCTGGTCGCTCGACGCGCGCAGCTTCGCCGGCTTTTTCGGCATGGTGCTGCTGCTGTTCTTCGTCAGCGGCGTCGGCAACGCCTCCACCTTCCAGATGGTGCCGGCGATCATGCGCCGCGTGTTCGACGCGGAACATGCCGACCTGCCCGTGGAGGAGCGGCGGCTTCACGCCGATCGTGAATCGGCGGCGATCGTCGGATTCATCTCGGCCATCGCGGCCTATGGCGCCTTCTACATCCCCAAGGGTTACGGCTGGTCGATCAGCAGCACCGGGTCGGCCAACGCCGCCTTGTGGGCGTTCTTCGCCTTTTACCTGAGCTGCGCGGCCCTGACCTGGGTCGCGTACAGCGGCCCGCGCGGCATGTTCGGGTCGCGCCCCCGCCTCGGCGCCCCCCCTTCCGGCGCTGGCAAGCGCGACCTGACCAGCGGAGCCTATTCATGAGCCATTTCCTCGATCGCCTGACGTTCTTCCGCCGCGAGCAGGGCAAGTTTTCCGATGGCCTATGCCTGGAGCGTGCGGACCATCTGGGGGATCAACGGCACCGGCGCGCGCCAGCCCAGCATCGGCGGCGACAATGTGTTCGCCAACCTGTCCTATGCGACGCCGGTCGGCACGCTCACCGGCTTTGCCTATCTGGTCGACCATGACGAGGCGGCGGTGCAGGATTACCGCCTGTCGAGCCAGACCTATGGCGCGCGGCTGGCCGGATCGACGGCCCTGACGTCCGCGGTGAAACGGGCCTGGCAGCTGAGCTATGCGCGGCAGCGCGACTGGCACCGCAACCCCAATCGCTATGGCGCCAATTACTATCTCGCCGATGCGACGCTGTCGGTATCGGGCTGGTCGCTCAACGCGGGCTATGAAGTGCTGGGCGCCGACGACGGCGTGGCGTTCACCAGCTTCCAGACGCCGCTCGGCACCAATTTCAAGTTCCAGGGCTGGGCCGACAAGTTCCTGACCACGCCGCCCAATGGCGTGCGCGACCTGTATGTCGGCGGTGGCTATGGCGTGAAGGACGTGCTGGGCGCGGATGCGATCTCGCTGTCGGGCACGTGGCACCGCTTTCGCAGTGACCGGCTGGGGCAGCGGTACGGGACGGAGATCGACCTCATCGCCAGCGTGAAGGTGCGCCGCGCGCTCTTCTCGCTGCGCCACGCACGCTACCGCGCCGATACGTTCGCGACCGACACCGACAAGACGTGGGTGCAACTCGACTGGACCTATTGAGCCGGCCGCGTTGCGGTGAGCGCCCTAGCGGCGACCGTCGGTGACGCCGCAGCGCAGCCGGTCGCCGGCGCGGCAGGCGGCGACATCCGCCTCCCACCGTTCGCGGTCGGCGCGGGCGGCGGCGAGCTGCGCCGCATAATCCGACATCGCCGCGGCGTGAGCAGCGGCCTCCGTGCGATACCGGGCCAGCCGCTCCTGCTGCGCGGCCTTGTCGGCGGCGATCCGGTCAAGCTGCGCCTGCGCAGCGGAGAGCTGCGCGCTGTTCACCTGGCGCAGCTTCTCCGCCTCGGCCGCAGCGATCGCCTCCATCGCGAGCTGTTCGGCGCTGGGGGCGGGCGGCGGCGGCACGCGCGTGTCCGAAGCACCGGGGCGCGGCAGGTCGAGCACCAGTCCGCCGGCGCGTGGTGTCTCGACCGCGGCGGACGGCGTCTCTGGGGAGGCTTCTGCTTCCAGCGGCGCGGCCTCCGGGGGCGCGATGCGCGAGGGCGGAATGTCGATGGTGCGGATCGCCGGTGGCGCGCCGATCACCTGCGCGGCAGCGGGCAGCGATCCGGCGACAAGAGCAGTGACGAGGCAGAGCGAGAGCGGGGAAAGGCGGATCGGCATGAGGGATCGTAACGCAGGCGTCATGTCGTTTTGCTGAACGACCCCCGTATGGCGAGTTACAGTGGAGGCGCGGGGCGATCTAAGGGCCGGGGAAAGATCGAATGAACACGACGCCCGTGCTCGAAACCGGTGCGCCAGGCTTCACCTCGGCCGCACGCAATTACCTTGCCGGTGCGCTCAGATCGTGATGGCGACGAACACCGCCCCGGTCTCCTCCTTGCGCTGTGCCGTGTCGAATGCCTCGTTGATGCGATCCAGCGGGAAACGGTGGGTGATCATCTTTTTCACGTCGATGCGCCCCTTGGCGATCAGATCCAGCACCATGCCCTGTTCGCGATAGATATCGTGCATGGCGAAGCTGGCGCTGAGGATCAGCTGAATCTCGCTCATCTGCAGCCGCTGCCATTCCAGCGGGATGCTCGTCTCGCCAGCGTCGAAGCCGCCGACGATCACCACCTTTCCCGCGCGGCGCACCATCTTCGTTGCCTGCGGCAAGGTCGTCGGCATCGCCCATCACCGTCTCGATGACGACGCGGTCGCCTGGCTTCACGTTGCTGACGTCCGCGCCCACCTCGACCACTTCACCCGCCAGCTCATGCCCCATGATATGGCATTCCAGCGCGGGATCGTGCTTCTTCCAGTGGCGCAGGTCCGTACCGCAAATTCCTGCCACGCGAACGCGGGCCAGTACGAAGTTGGGCGCCGGGATGATTGGGCGTTCCACCTGAGCTAAAGCAAACGTGCCCTCGGCGGTCTTCAGTGCAGCCTTCATGGCGCGGATGCCTCCCTTGCCCGGTGCGTCTTTTGAAGCCTGAACGCCGGCTTTCACCGCGGCATCTGTCCGGGCAACAAACATTATTGTTCGCTCAGGTTCCCGTATTGCAATCCAAGTTATCAAGTGCGGCTTATTTGCTCATCCCTTCGTTTACTTGGTCAATCGCCGGCATAGTGCAACATACACTAGTCTCTGTGATTTATGTTTCCCGATCTGGCTGTCTTTTCCGTCATGCTGATGGAGATCAGTGTTAATGTACCGGAACGAAGGCGCGCTCGTCCTGTTGGTCTCGAACAGGAAACTTCTGGCCTGAAAACATGAACTTGATCTATGTGAATGGTTCGGCGATCAATGGCGAAAGCCACAGCGCGGGTGTTTTTGACGATGCGCCGCGCACCGCGTTGCTCGAACTTCTGGAGCATTTGCGCTCCATCCACTATGATTTCATCGCACCGACACCGGCATCGCAAGCCCGCGTCCTGTCACGCGCCGACCGACAGGTCGGCACCACCGTGGCGGACCTGCTCGGCTGGTCGCTGCCGTGCCGGCGGGACGACCTTCCGCACGCCATCGTCGATGCACTCGACGCGGCCGGGCTGCTGACACGTCGCCGCGACGGACTGCTGGTTGCCAAGGTGCGCGTGTCGAACGTGCTCGGCCGCCTGTTCGTGCATTCCAGCTACCCGACCCGCGAGCAGGATTCGGTCTTCCTCGGCCCCGACAGCTATCGCTTTGCCGACTATATCTCGCGCAACCTTGCCGGCCTGCCCAGCAACGCACGGATCCTCGATTACGGCGCCGGCGCCGGCGTGGGCGGGATCATCGCCGCATCGCTGCACGGCAATGCCACGTTGACGCTGGCGGACATCAACCCGAAGGCGCTGTCGCTCGCGTCGGTGAACGCCACCTTTGCCGCAATCGACCACCGCACCGCACTCGCCGGCACCCCGGCGGAAGTCGACGGCCGCTTCGACCTGATCGTCACCCACCCCCCCTTCATGATCGACCCCGATCGCCGCGCCTACCGCGACGGGGGCGACCTGTACGGCGGCAAACTCTCGCTCGACTGGACGCTGATGGCGATCGAGAAGCTGGCGCCCGGCGGCCGCTTCGTCATGCACACCGGCGTGTCGATCGTGGCCGGGCGCGATGTGGTGCGCGACGCGCTGCGTGAGGCAATGCCGGCGACGGGCTATCGCTACGATTACCGCCTGCTCGATCCCGACATCTTCGGGGACGAACTCGAAAAGGAACCCTACGCCGGCGTTGATCGCATCGCGGCCATCGGCCTGTGCGTCCAGCGCGATGCCGCCGCCCATGAATGATCCCGCGCCCGCCATCCTCGCCGAGGTGAAGCGCCTCGTCGATGCCGGCCCCCTCGGACCGACCACGCAGGCGCTGGTCGAAGGCCAGCGATGCCGCCGCCCGCGGCCGGTGCGCTGACATGGCGCGCGCCGCCACCAGCCTGCCATGGTCCGGCTATCTGATCGGCTTCGCGCTGGGCGGCTTCTTCGACGGCATCCTGCTCCACCAGATCCTGCAATGGCATCATCTGCTCAGTCTGGTGGACGGCGTCACCGACCAGATATTGTTCGACGGGCTGTTTCATGCGCTGATGTATGCCGTCGCGGCGATTGGCCTCGTCGCGCTGTTCCGAACGCGCCGCAGCCTCGCGCGCCCGGGAAGCGGCAGGCGCCTGGTCGCGGCGGCGCTGATCGGCGCGGGCGTGTGGCACGTCGCTGACGGCATCCTGTCGCACTGGGTGCTCGGCATTCACCGGATCAAGCTGGACAGTGCCAATCCGCTCGCCTGGGACCTAGGCTGGTTCGTCGCCTTCGGGATCATCCCGATCGTCGCCGGGCGGCTGCTGTATCGTGGCAGCGGTGGCGGCGGTGGCGGTGACAGCAGGACGCGCGGCGGCATCGCAGCACTTGGTCTCACCGCCACGGCGCTGATTTGCGGCGCCTGGGCGGCACGCGCCCCGGCGGGCAGCGAGACCATGATCGTGCTGTTCGGACCGGGCACCAGCCAGGGCGCAGCGGTCAACGCCATCCTCGCGGCAAACGGCAGCGTGCTGTGGCAATCGCGCGGCTTGTGGGCGGTGCGCTGGAACGACCCGGCGCGCGTCGACACGCTCTATCCGCAGGGGGCGCTGTTCGTGAGCTCATCGCTGGTTGGTGCCGGCTGCCTCGCCTGGACCACAGCCGAATGAGCCCGACGCGCAAGAACCGACGCGGCGCCAGGATGCTGTGCAGACAAGGCTGACGGCTGACCGGGCTTTCGCGCCCATCTTTCACCGGCCGCCGGCCGGTCCCGTTCTCGGGAATCCGCCGTTTTCCTAACCCACTTCAATTCACTCCCCCTCCGTGTCGTGACAAGGTCGACACGATGTTGAGCCGGCGGATGAGGACATTGTCAGATCTGACGCCGGAGGAAATCGAGGCGGTCGAGGCTGTCCACGTCGAACCGGTCGCCACTGCGCACGGTGGCGTGATCCTGAAAGACGGCGTCGCGCCAAACCAGCTCTACCTTGTCCTCGACGGGTGGGCGGCCCGGGCGGCTGTACGGATGAACGGATCTCGCCGCATAACCGCTATTCTGCTCCCGGGTGACTTTTGCGGGCTCCACGCGGCTTGTGGATCAACGTTCGAGCATGATCTGATTGCGCTGACCGACTGCAAGATCGGCTGGATCCCGGGGGAGGTGATCGCGGACCTCGCCACGCGTCACCCTGGTATCAACGCGGCATTGTGGCGCGCGTCGCTGATCGAGGCGGCGACCCTGCGCAAGTGGCTTACCATTTCGGATGACGCCTATCATGCGATGGCGCACCTTCTATGCGAACTGATCACGCGCGGCAGGCAGATCGGGCTGGCGACCGACGCTGACATGCCCCTGCCGATCACGCAGGAGCACATCGGAGACGCGCTCGGCCTGACCTCGGTACACGTCAACCGCGTGCTCCGGCGGCTGCGACACGAAGGGCTGATCGCGTTGACAAACAAGACTTTGTGGATCGTGGATGAAGGAGGACTGCGCCGGGCCGGACAGTTTGATCCACGCTATTTACGTCCGTGGGAGAAATAGGGCGATGCCCGGGGTAACCAAGCCGCTTGCCGGCCAGCTCATCGTTCAGATCGAGGACGATTCATTCCTCGCCAACTACGTTGGGGAGACCGTCGCAAGTGCAGGCGCGCAGATCATCGGGCCGGCGCGGAACGCTGACGAAGGTGCACGCTTGATCCAGCGGCTCAGGGTGAAGCCGAACGCTATTTTGGTGAGTGCGACGATATTTGGCGTTGCGGAAACATGCCTGGCGCGGGCGCTGGCCGATCTTGATGCTCCCGTGCTGCTGGTGAGGAAGGACCAGCGTCGTCGTGAGCCCCCATTTCCATACGCAGCCGTTCTGACCCTCCCCTTCGCCGCTCACCAGGTCGTCGACAGCCTGTCAAAGTTGCGGGTGGTCGCAGGCTCCAGACCCGCCTGCCCCAAGGCCATCGGTGGATCGCTCACGCCAGCCTAGTCTGAAGCAGCCTGGTCTGAAGGCAGGGCCTTCAGCCGGCTCAAACGATAGCCGCGATGCCAGCTATCCTGCTCCGCGGTTCCGTGTCCAAAAGGACAGGCGGTGAAAGCCGCGCCGTTTGCATGGGCGGCGCAACCGGAGAGGAAGGCGTCCATGTTTTGCTGGGTCGTCGGGTCGTCGGCGCTAGCGCCATTTCGATCTGGCATTTCCATCGGCCGACATTCCCCTGCGCCTTTTGGCGCAGGGTCACATCCCTAAGCCCGATGGGATCGTACCACCAAAGCGCCCGGCTGCTTCATCATAAGTGACTGATCGAGGTCATGTATTCGGCAGCAGACGGCGGACTAGACGCGCGGGGAAAGGATCTCCAGCAGGCGCGGTCTGGCACCCTCGAGCGGCGTGAGGTGCGGATATCGCAGGCCCCCGGGGCAGTGGACCTCGACCTCCCTTTCGCAAGTCCCCGACGTCACGCGAAGCCGCACCGTGCCATTCGATCGCCCTGCCTCCTGAACCGCCGCCCGCAGCGCCTCCACCGAGAAGGGGCGCTCACCAGCTTCCAGGATTTCCGTGCCTGCAGTGATCGCCGCTTCAAAGGCGGGGCCTTCCCAAAGGACCTCTTCCACCTTGCCGTCATGATCCACGATCAGGCCAAGCGAGAACATCAGGTTGAGGTTGCCTGCCAGTTTCTCGGTGTTGGTCCAGAACTCGCCTGGATCGTTCCGGAAGACCAGTTGATAGCCCGCTCGCTCAATGCCTTCGAGCGGCGCGCCGGTGTGCTTTCCGTCAATCCGCTCTCGCAGGAACCCGCCCCAATCGAAGGGGGCGAGGTCGGTCAGGGCGGCGATCACATCGTCCAGGGTGTACGTCAGCGTCTGCGCAGGTCCTTGCTGATCCGCCGCGAAGAAGGATCTGGCGAAATCATCGAGCGAGCGCGTGTCACCCGAAAGCATGCGGATGCGCGTATCGATGTCGAGCCAGACGAGCGATCCTTCGGAATAATAATCTTCGCTTCGCTGCCAGCTTGGCCAGGGCAGCGGCGCGCGGGCGGCGATGATCGGGTCTCGCGTGGTGTCGCTGATGGGTCGCCATCTACTGCCAGCCCGCACCTGGTGCGTCGCCGCAGTGACAGCGATCGCCTGCAGCGTCTGGTCTGCGGTCCACAGCCCGGAACGCGCGCATAATACCCGGTCCCAATATTGGGTCTGTCCCTCATAGACCCACATCAGGCTGTTCCGGATCGGCGTGTCGAAACTGGGCGTCCAGCTGTCAGCGCCGCGCCGGAATTTGCCATTCCACGCGTGGATGAACTCATGCGGTACGGTCTCCCGCAGAGAAAAGCACCCTTCCCAATCGGTGAAATAGTCGGGAACGGTAACGGCCTCGAAGGAGCGGTGATGCTCGACCCCTATACGGCCAAGCTCGCTGCTGAGCCCCAGGAGCATCTCGAAACGGTCGAAGGGAGCGGGCCCGAACAGCTTGCCCGCCTGCTCCACCACGGCCCGATGGGGCGCGATCTTCTTCTCGGAGATGTCGATCAGCTCTGCGTTGTCGGCAAAGATGCTCAGATGAACCTTCTCCTGGTCATCCAGCGGGACGCGGGCGGCGTACCGGCCGGCAAATACCGGTGAATCGACCAGCACGTCGAGACTTACGGGCTCGAAACGGATGGTATCATCCTGCCGGTCAACAGCGGCGATTGCACATGAATGCTGCCAGCCCGCCGGCACGGTCAAAAAGGCATGGAATTCGATCTGGCGCGCGTAATAGCCGGCCGGGTACAGAAGCACGCTGTTCCACTGGATGGTCAGGATTTCCTTGCCGACCACCACGCGGCCCTGCGACGGATCGGTTGGTGTCAGGAAGTGAAAAGACACCACGATCTGCTCCGCATCGGCGGGCACCTCCACCTTAAAGGCGTGAACCTGAACCGGGTGCCGCCGCCACGGCAGCTCCTTCTCACCCGCCTCGATGCGCAGGCCAGCGAACAGCGCAATCGATGCTCGCGGCGCATGATATCCCGGCAGCCACTCTGGAAACAGAAGCGTCAGGGGCCCGCCGGACCTGACAGGTATGACCTGGCGTATCTGCAAGATCCCGCGCAAAACGTCTTGCGCATCCACGTACAAACGGATGGGAGCGGGATAGGCGATGTCGCGGGGCGCCGGGACCTTGAAGTCCAGGTCCCGAAGGTTTTTGGTCATGGAGCGCCTTCACGTGATCCGCTGGAGGAGATCGGCCAGCAGCAAGCGCGCCACCGGCAGGTTGCTTTCGTCGCGAACATCAAGCCGGGAGCGTAGCTGACATGCCTTACGCCCAACGCGTGAGCGGACCATGGCGAACCCGATCCGGTTTGCCTCGGCCAGGGCCGAGAGACGGTCGGGAAATTCAGAGCGCGGTGTCTTGATCGGGCGACTTGTTGCGCCCGAACATAGATGGAAAGTATAAACGGGCATGTCGCAGGAATTCGCGGCGCTTTTCCCGGTTCCTGAAGACCAACACCGGTTAATACGATCGCCGCAAGCATCCAGTAACTATGCGTAATCATGCAACGCGCTCGATAACGACGCCTGCTGATATTCTATATTGATCTTTGTCTATATCGGGCAGTCGGCAGCAGTGCTTGGCCAAGCGATCCGGGCAGTCTGTCACGCGCCCGGGGGGGACGGGAGGCAGGTTCACCCCTGCCGCAATGCGGGGACCTGCCGCCTGGCGCGGCACGCGCGCTGGTTGGTCTCCTGGCAACGGTGCGGACGATACCGCACCTTGCGCTCACGCGGCGAAAAAGCGTCATGCGCCGCATTCCGTACACCCGTTCCATCTCGATCAACCCCCGGGTCGCGGCCTCCCGGTGGTTGCTCGCATCACCGCATCACCTTGGTCCTGCCGGTGCGGAGCCGGTCGCGGGGTTGAATGCCGGGTTTGCGAAGTCCAGCGGCGCGGGGGTGATCTGCGCGGGCGGGCGGGCGCTTTCGGTCCACGCGCGCTGGAGCATGTCGCGCAGCATGGCGGCCCCGGCGGCGGTGCGTTCATAGACCAGCGCGCGCACCTCGCGATCGTTGCTGTCGGCAAAGCCGCTGCGTTTCTCCAGCGTGTAGACGTCGCGGACCTTGTCGCCGGATTCGTTCACGTAGCGCAGGACATGGTCGAACAGGTCGCCGCTCTGCCGCCCCGGCGCACCGATGCGGGGGCGGATGTCGGCGGGCGTCAGCGCCATGGCGTCGACGAACCGGCTTTCGAACCGGCCATGAACGCTGCGGGCGGTGGTGAAGCCATCGGGATTGTCGCCGCGCCAGCCATCCGAATGGATCGAATTGTGCATCGGATTGGCCGCGTCGCCGATATAATGGCCGAGCCGCGTCACGTCGAAGGCGCAATTCTGCTCGGCAAAGGTGGGGTCGCGGCGTTCGGCGGTGAGCCGACGAACGTGGCGCATGCACACCACGATCCGGTCATAGGCCTCCATCGCGGCATAGGGCAGCGTACCCGTCCAGCGGACGTTGGTGCGCGCGGCGCGTTCCGGATCGCTCGCCTTGATGCGCAGATGCTCGTCATACAGCGCCAGGACGAACTCGTAGCGGCTGCGCGGGATCGTCTTCATGAAGGTGAATTGTTCGCGGAACCAGCCGTGGTTGGGATCCTCGCTGATCTTGGAAAAGCCCTCGGCATTGCCGCGCCAGCCGTCGGGCTGCGACGCGGAGGCGGCGATATAGTCAACGTGCTTCTTGAGGAAGACGGGCCCGTCCGCCGGGATCGCCGCGATCGCAGCGGTATCGATGACGGCGTGTCCACGCTCGCCCCAGGCGAGGGCGGGCTGGGACGTGAAGGCGAAGAGGCCGAGCGCGGCCGCGAGCAGATGGCGCATGAGGATTTTTCCGTGTTCAGGGGTCGAGCGGGTCGCGCGGGTCGATCCGCGCCGCGGCGGCCGCGGGGCGCCATTCGATCGCGGTCGGGCTGAGCCGCTTACCGGCGGCGCCGGGCGCATAGCCAAGCTCGCGCCTGTTGCGGGCGACGAATTCGGGGCTGCCGATCACGGCGCTCTGGACCGGGTTGGAGATGACCAACGTATCCTGCGTCAGCGGCGCGCCCATCGCCATCAGCAGCCGGGCGGCGTTGCGCATGTTGGTGGTGGTGTGCCGCGCGTGCGGCTCGATCACGATCCGGTCGGCGGGGATGCCATAGCGCTCGATCAGCGCCTGGCGCATTTCGACCGCCTCGACGAACGGCGTATTGAACGGATGTGCGCGGCCACCGGAGACGATGATGAACGCAGCGTCGCCGCGCGCGAACTGCTGCGCTGCGAGCCGCAGATGATATTTGCCGCCGGGGCTGAGCGGCATGTCCTCGAGCTCCGGCCCGATGCCGGTGACGACCAGCGCGCTGTAGCGGAAGGCACGCCAGTCGGTCTGCCGGGCGCGCGCAAAGGCCGCCTCGTTCAGCCCGCTGCCGAGCGGCAGGAAGGCCGCGGCGTCGGTGCGGGTGCTGCCGTCAAGCAGCGCCAGCGCGAAGTCGAACGAGGTGTCGAAGCCCTGCAACGAGCCCGCGCGCGGCGTCTGCGCCATCCACTGCGCGGCGTGCAGCCACGTCCGCCGTTCTTGCGGACTGATGCTGCCGGCGCCGTCGATCGCGGGATAGGCCGCCACCTGGCCAAGGCCATAGGTGCCGAGGATCACGTTGACGCCCTGAAGCTCGCGGGTCGCCTGCGCCGCGATCCCGTCGTCGAACGCGGGCAAGCCGCCCGGCAAGGCCGCGGTGACCGCGGCGATCTCGTCCTCGCGCCACATCAACGCCTGCGCGATGCAGCCCGGCTCCTGCCGGCACGCCGCGACGCGCTCGGCGCGGGCAGCGATCAGCGATGACACCGCGGGCTGGCGCGACAATGCGGCCAGCGCCGTGCCGTCACCGCCAAGCGCGGTGAACAGCGGGAAGAGGCGCTGCGACAAGGCCTGGAGCGCCTTGTCTGCAACGGGCGCCTGCCCAGCGCCAGCCTGCGCACCAGCCGCAACGGTGGGCACGGCCGACGCCGCGCCCAGCGGCACCGCGCAGGCGGCGACGAGCGCCGCCGCCTGCATGGAGAACCGCCAGCGGCTCACCAGTTGAGCCCCACGACGAGGCGGACGTTGCGGCCGAAGATCGGGCGGCCATAGATCGCCTCCGTGCTCCCCTGCCCGGCCAGCGCATCGGTGCGGGTGTTGCCTTCGGTCAGGCCCTTCTGGTTGAACAGATTGTCGCCGACGACCTGCAGCTTCCACTGCCCGCGGACCATCGTCACGCCCGCACCGACCGTGCCGTACGCCGGCAGCGCGGTGTTGTTGTAGAGGTCGACGAACCGCTTCCCCATGTAGGTGTAGCGGCCGTAGATCGAGATGTCCGTCTCCCCGCTGGTGAAGTCGAACGACGGGCGGATGTTGCCGTACACCTTGGGCTGGCGGACGATCTGGTTGCCCTCGACCTGCTCCGGATCGGCGCCTGTCGCGCTGGCGAAGTTCTTGTACTTGGGGTCACTCACCGTCAGCGAGGCATTGAGCGTGAACCATGGGGTGAGCGAAAGCGCACCGTCCAGCTCGACGCCCAGGATCTTCGCCTCGCCGATGAAGGGCACGTTCACGTCGTTGCGGCCCGTCGTCGGGTCATAGGCCAGGAACGAGGCGTTCAGCGGGTCGAAGTTTGAATAGAAGCCGGTTGCGTACAGGTACGAACGGCCGCTCGCGAGCTTCAGCCCGACCTCATATTGGTCGGCGACGGTGGTGATGTAGACCGGGTTGGGGTTCACATCCATCGCCGCCTGGACGTTGGGCGGCGTTTCGAGGTGCGAGGCGCGCGCGTACACGCCGATGTTGCCGTTGAAATCGTAATTGGCGCCGACCGTCCAGTTGGTCGCCTCGGTCTTCAGCTTGCGGTTGAGGATGACGCCGGTGAACCCGCGCGTCGCATCATCGGCCAGCGTGGTCCCATCGCCGAGGTTGACCTGATCGGTGAGCGCGCCCCAGCCGCGATAATCATAGCGCTCGTGCCGGATGCCGGCATCGAGCCGCAGCCCCGGAACGATCTCCCACGTGTCGTTCGCATAGATGGCAAACATCGATGCGTCGGAATCGCCCTGGTTGAGCGTTGCGGCATAATTCAGCACGCCATTGTCGGTGACGCGGCCGATCTCCGTGCCGGTCGGGCCATAGGCCACCAGATCCAGCGTGCGCGGCGTGCCCGCCACTTCGATCAGGTAATTCTGATAGGCGTAGAAGCGATCCTGGCCATAGAGGCTGCCATAGAGACCGGCGGTCAGATCATGGCTGCCGAGCCCGGTTTCGAACCGCTTCGACACCGACAGATTGCCCTGCGCGGAATAGAAATCGGACGCGATGTCGCGATACTGGCCCTGCATAACGAGGCCCGACGCGGCCGACGGATCATAGACGGTATTGGTGCCCGCCAGCGTATAGCCGAACGAGCCGATCGGCCCGAATGCGGCGGTCGCGCGCGCCAGATAGTCGGCGGCGAAGCTGCCGGCATCGGCCGGATTGGTGGTCGAATAGAAAGCGGTGAAGCGGTTCTTCCCCTCGGTGTAGCCGAGCTTGGCGGATAGCAGCCAGCCGTCGAAATCGCCCTCATATTGCGCGCCGATGTTGAACATCCGCATGTGGCGGCCGTCCGACAGGTCGGTGGTGCGGCTTTCCGTCTGCCCCTGGCCGTTGCGGTAGGGGATGGTGACGTTGCGGAACGCCGGCGAGTTCATCGTGCCAGTGAAATAGTCGATATACGGATCAAGGCTGACCGAGGGGTCGCGCGGATCGGCGATCGGGATCGGCAGGTAGAAGACGTTCTTGTCGTTGACGTAATTGGCGCTCAGCTTGACGAAGCCATTGCTGAGATCGTGGCGGATGTTGGCGCGGATCTGGCCGCCGCGATCATTGGGGAAGCCGTTGTCGCGATAGCCGTCATGATGGCGGATGAACCCGCCGACCGCGTAATAAGTGTCCTTGCCGAGCGGTCCCGACTGGAAGGCGTCGAGCCGGTAGAGGCCGGTATCGCCCAGCGTGATCTGCGCCCCGCCCTCGGCGGTGGCGCTGCCCTCGCGGGTGATCGCGTTGATGATCGCGCCCGAATAGCTGGAGAACACCGGCGCCGGGCCGCCGCGCACCACTTCGACCCGCTTGGTCATCAGATCCTGCTTCAGGATCGCGTCGCCGCGGAAGAAGACGCCGTCATTCTCGTGGAACAGCGGCAGGCCGTCCTGCTGGAAGGAAACGAAGCCGCCGTCGTTCGGCAGGCCACGGATGCGATAGATGTTCTGCACTTCGCCGCCGGTGATCTCGGTCTGGAAACCGGGCAGCTGGCCGATCAGGTCGGCGAAATTGACCGGCGCGATCTTCTCGATCGCTGCCTGGTCGAGCGAGTTGATGGCGTAGGACGCATCGAAGCGGCGTTGTGCCCGCGACGTGCCGGTAACGATGATGTCCGACCCCGCGGTGTCATCGGCAGCCGCGGTCGCGGCGGTGCTGGCAACGGCAACCTGCGCCTGTGCAATGCCAGCCGAAAACGAACAAAGAGCGGCAACAGCGCCGCCCATCAAAAGAGCCTTACGCATTATTTCCCCTGTCAGGATCTTGTCTGATTTACCGCGACCGGTGCGCGTGCCTGTCGGGGGGGAAAATGACGCCGTGATGTAGGCTTTGTTTCACATCCGTTAAACGAAACAATGATTACGCGGCGCGGGCGATTTAGGCGGCGAGGAAAGCCAAATCTGTGGCTCGGGCTGCGCCTCCCTCTCAGAAGCCGAGTTGCACGCCGACCCGCACGAAACGCGGCGCGCCGGTTCCCACCGAGCTCAGGGAGTTGAAGGTGGAGGCGTAAACCGCGTCGAACAGGTTATCGACGTTAAGATAGGCGCGGGCGGGAACGCGCAGCCAGCGGTCGAGATCATAGGAGACACCTATGTCGACGATATCATAGGCCGGCGAGAAGAGCGTGTTGGCGGCATCCGCGGCGTAGCGGCCGACGTGGCGCGGACGCCTCCACGCCCGGCGGCGCGTCTTGCCGAAATTGACGGAAACGCCGGCGCCACCGTGCGCAACTGCGCGTCGTTGCGACGGATACTTGCTGCGCGTCGCGGCGCGCCGTACCGGTTGCGTGGAACTGGTTTTCGGAGCCTTCATGCGCGCCATCCTTCTCGCGACGACATTGTCCCTGCTGGCCACCACCGCCGGCGCGCAGACCGCAGCTCCGGCGGCCACCGCTGCTCCCACGATCGCCGCCGACCCGGCCGCGCCCAAGGGGCGGTTGTCGGACGCCGCCATGCCCAAGGCGTACCGGCTCGATTTCACGATCCAGCCGAGCAAGCCGGACTTTTCCGGCCATGGCGAGATCGACGTGATGGTGAAGGCGCCGACCAGCCGGCTCTACCTTCATGGCCGCGACCTGAAGGTAAAGGGGTCGGCGCGCGTCGGCGGGCGGACGATCCCGGCCACCTTCACGCAGGTCGACAAGACCGGCACTGCGCGGCTCGACTTCGCGCAGCCGGTGCCGGCCGGCGCCGTGACGCTGGTGTTCGACTGGACCGGCAGCTTCGGCGACAGCGCGTCGGGCCTCTACCGCGTCAAGGTCGGCGACCAATGGTATAGCTGGACGCAATTCCAGTCGATCGACGCGCGCGCCGCCTTCCCCGGCTTCGACGAGCCCGGGTTCAAGACGCCCTTCACCATCTCGATCACCACCGACCCCGGCTCCAAGGCGATCACCAATGCGCCCGCGCAAGGCGTGACGCGGGTCGGCGGGCTGGAGAAGCACCAGTTCGCCGCCACCCGCCCGCTGCCCACCTATCTGGTCGCGCTGGTCACCGGACCGTTCGCGCACCAGGTCGAGGCGATCGCGCCGACGCCGGAGCGTGCCGAGCCGCTGCCGCTCGGCATCGCGCTGACCCAGCCGCTGAAGGACAAGACGGCCTATGTGCAGGCGGAAACGCCGCGCATCGTGACGCTGCTGGAGCGCTATTTCGGCACCCCCTTCCCCTTCCCCAAGCTGGACCAGATCGGCTCGCCGATCATGCCGGGGGCGATGGAGAATGCCGGCGCCGACATTTACGGCGACGGGATCATCGCGCTCGCGCCCGATGCGCCGGTGTCGCAGAAGAAGGTGTTCGGCATGGTGGTGGCGCATGAGCTGGCCCACCAATGGTTCGGCGATCTCGTCTCCCCCGTCTGGTGGGACGATCTGTGGCTGAACGAAAGCTTCGCCAACTGGATGGGTTTCCGCATTGGTGGCGAATGGCGGCCGGAGCTGAACATCGGCGTCGGCGGGCTGGAGGATGGCTTCTCCGCGATGAACACGGATTCGCTCACCGTCGGGCGGCCGATCCATGAGCCGATCACCGAGAATGCGAACATCGATTCCGCCTTCGACAGCATCACTTATGGCAAGGGCGGCCATGTGATCGCGATGATCGCCGGCTATCTTGGCGACGAGAAGTTCCGCGATGGCGTGCGCCTGCACCTGAAGCGCCATGCCTATGGCAACGCCGCGACCGCCGACTTCTTCAAGAGCCTGGCCGATGCGGCGCAGGACCCGCGCGTGGTGACGGCGATGCAGAGCTTCGTCGACCAGCAGGGCGTGCCGCTGATCACGCTGAAGCGCGACGGCAACCGCCTGGTCGCCAGCCAGTCGCGCTACACCTTCATCGGTCAGGCGCCGCAACCGACCCGCTGGACGGTGCCGTTCTGCTACAGCGTCGCGGCGACGCGGACGTGCACGTTGATCGACGGGCCGTCGGCGGTGATCGACGCGCCGGCGGGCAATGCCGCGCTGAAGCCCAATGCCGGCGGCACCGGCTACTACCGCTTCGATCTGGAGCCTGCCGACTGGGATCGCCTGATCGCGACCTTCCCCACGATGTCGGGCGCGGAGGCGATCGCCGCCAGCGACAGCCTGTGGGCGGCGTTTCGCGCCGGACGGATGGATGCGCCTCGCTTGCTCGCGGGCACGGCGGCGCTGGCTGCCAATGCCGATTCCAACGCCGCGCTCGACGGGGCGCAGCGGCTTGCCGGGCTGAACCGCCGCGGCGTGATCCCTGCCGCCGCGGTGCCGGCGTATCGCGCCTATCTCGATCGTACCTTTGCGCCGCGCCTCGCCGCGCTCGGCTTCGATCCGGCGGCGGGCGCCTATGTCAAGGACGATCCCGACCGGCAGAAGCTGCGCGCCGACCTCGTCTCGCTGCTGGCGCATGAGGCGGAGGACAAGGCGGTGCTGGCGAAGCTGTCCGCCGCGGCGCAGCGCTACATCGCGGGCGACAAGGCCGCGCTCGACCCGACCTATCTTGCCGATGGCTTCGCCGCGATCGTCGGGCAGGGCGGCCTCCCCGCGGCCAAGAAGATCATGGATCTTGGCCTCACCAGCGAGGACCCGGTGGTGCGCAGCGCCGCGCTGAGCGCGGTCGCCGACAGCGGCCAGCCGGAAATCGCCACCTGGGCGCTCGGCTTCGGCGATGCGCGGCTTCGCTCGCTAGAGCGGGCGACGATGCTGCTGCGGCTGGCGCAGGCACGCGGCTCCAGCGCGATGACCGGCGACTGGATCGTCGAGAATATCGATACGCTGCTGGGCAATGCCAACGGCATCTTCGCCGGCCGCCTCGCGCAATCCTTCGCCACGCAATGCGGCGCCGATCGTGCGGCGCGCATCGATGCGGCAGTGGGCGGCAAGATCCGCGAGGCGGGAGCCGGCGTGCTCGATTACGAGCGCACGCTGGAGGGGATCCGCCTGTGCGGCGCGCTGCGCGATGCCAAATCGGCCGAGCTCGGCGCCGCGTTGACCGCGAAGAGCGGCGCGCTGCGCGATGCCAAGTCGGCCGAGCTCGGCGCCGCGTTGACCGCGAAGAAGTGAGCGCCGCCAGCGATCGACTGACCGACCCCAAGCCTTGCCACCCTTGATAGGAGCCATTGTGCAGCCCTTCCTCCTCGCCACTGCGATCGCCTCCCTCGCCACCAGCGGACTGGCCCTGCCGGCTGCCGCGCAGACCCCGGCGGCCACATCCGCCAACGCCGAGGACGCGCGGCTTACCGCCTTCCTCGACGCCGAATTCGCCGAGATGCTGAAGTTCCAGCCGCAGACCGCGACCCGGCTGGGGCTGAAGGACGGCGGGGACCGATGGAACGACATCAGCGATTCCGCCGCCGACGCCTTTGTCGCGTGGCGGCAGGCCAGCGCCGCGCGGCTGAAGGCAGGGTTCGACCGCGCCAAACTCTCCCCGCAGGCGCAGGTCAATTACGACATCTGGCTGCTCGAGGCCGAGCGGGCGGCGATGACCAACGCCAACCGGCGGTTCAAGCCGCCGCTCTACTCGCGCCTTTATTCGACGCACAGCCAGCTGCCCGATTTCCTGATCAACACTCATGCCGTCGCCGATGTGACCGACCTCCGGAACTACATCGCCCGGCTGCGCGGCCTGCCCGCCGTGCTCGATGTCGCGATCGAGCGGACCCGCGCGAGCGAGGCCGCCGGCATCCGCGTGCCGCGTTTCCAGATCGAGACGATCATCGCCGGCAGCGAGAAGCTGACTCAGGGCGCGCCCTTCGGCTCCGGGCCGGACGTCGCGCTATGGGCGGACGTCAAGGCCAAGACGGAAAAGCTGGTCACCGCCGGCAAGCTCGACCGCGCGCAGGCCGACACGCTGCTGGAAGAGGCGCGCACCGCGATCCTCGCGCTGCAGCCCGCCTATGGCCGCGTGATCGCCTGGGCGAAAAGCGCGCTGCCTACCGCGCCCAGCGGCCGCGTCGGCGCGGTCTCGCTGCCCGGTGGTGCGGCCTTCTACGCCGATGAGCTGAAGCTCAACACCACGACCGATTATACCGCCGACCAGATCCACGCGATCGGCCGGTCGGAAGTCGCGCGGATCGAGGCGGAGCAGGACGCGCTGGCGCGCAAGGCCGGGTTGAAGGATCGCCAGGCTTATTATGCCTAACGCGCGCGCCTCTTCCCCTCGCGCCCGTGGACCGACGCCTCGCGCGCGGAATATCTCGCCAACGCCAATGCGTTCGTCGCCCGCACCCGCACGCTGCTGCTCAATTATTTCGGTACCCTGCCGGAATATCGCATCGAGGTGGTGCGCGAGCCGTCGTTCAGCGAAGTACCGGGCGGCGCGGCACATGCCTCGGCGCCCAGCCCGGACGGGTCGCGCCCGGCGCGCACCTATGTGCACATGGTCGGCAACCAGGAAGATCCCGCCGCGATGTACACGCTGATGTGTCACGAGGCGATTCCCGGCCACAACATGCAGGGCGACATCCAGGTCCGGCAGAAGGGCGGGCCCAAGTTCCGCTCGGTCACCGGCTATGTCGCGTTCGGCGAAGGCTGGGGCCTGTATGCCGAGGCGATGTGCAAGGAAATGAACGCCTTCCCCGACATTGCGGCCGATTTCATGCGCCTCGATGCCGAGCTGTTCCGCGCCGCGCGGCTGGTGGTGGACACCGGCATCCACGCGCTCGGCTGGATCGAGGATCAGGCGGTCGACTATCTGCACAAGACGGGCCGGCAGCCGATCGAGAAGGCCCGCTCGGAAGTGCGCCGCTACATCACGCTGCCGGGGCAGGCGACCGGCTACAAGATCGGCATGCTCAAGATCGTCGAGCTGCGCCGCAAGGCGGAGGCCGCGCTGGGGCCGAAGTTCGACATCAAGGGCTTCCACGACCTGCTGATCGCGTCGGGATCGCAGCCTTTGTCGATCCTGGAACGCCGCGTGAACGACTGGATCAAGTCGCGCGCCTAGCCTGAATGCCGTCAGCGTCGTTCCGGGCGTCCACCCGGAACGACCGCGGCTCAGGCAATCGTGGCTGACACGGGCGGCAGCCATGAGATAGGTCGCGGCGGACGAGAGCTGCAAGGCATGACATGACCCGCACGACCAACACTGCCTTCGACACGCGATGGGCAACCAACGCCGACCTGCCGGCGCTCGAAAGGCTGATGAAGCGGGCGATTGACGCCTTGCAGACCGGCCTGCTCACCCCTGAGCAGGTCGCCGCCAGTCACGCTATCATGGGGCTGGACACCCAGCTGATCGAGGATGGCACCTATCTGATCGCAGTGCGTGACGGGATCATCGCGGGCTGCGGCGGGTGGAGCAACAGGGCGACGCTGTACGGTGGCGATCACAGCACCAGCCTGCGCAATCCCGCACTGCTCGATCCCGCGCGCGACCCCGCGAAGATCCGGGCGATGTACACCGACCCCGATTTCGCGCGGCAGGGAATAGGGCGGCTGATCCTGGACGGCTGCGAAAGGGCCGCTGCCCGCCACGGCTTCGCCAGCGTCGAGTTGATGGCGACGTTGAGCGGCGAGCGTCTCTATGCCACCGCCGGCTATGTCCCTGTCGAGAAGGTGGAGGCAGTCGTCGACGGGATCGCGATACCGCTGATCCGGATGCAGAAGCAGCTGTGACACCGGCGGAAAGCCTGTGCCCCGCAATCGGACGTCATTGAACGGTCGATAGGGGGCTGGATCGCAGCGCCGACCCGGTCATTGCGTGATCAGTCGGTCATTCCGTAATTAGGTTGACGACCGACGCCTGTTGCGGCGTGCGGATGCCGGCCCAGCTGCCCCTCCAGCGGCGCTGCGGCGTTTCGATCTCCATCGTCTGAATGGCACCCCCCGCCACGATCCTCGGGTTTCGCTGGAATGTTGGCGAGGCGTAGAGGCAGGGGTCCGCGAGGGCGCGGTCCAGCGCGCGGCCCTCGTCCACCGACAGGTCGCGCTCAAGCGTCAGAGGCGGACGTGGCGCGATCGCCAGAAGCCCCGGCCCCTGTTCACCGATACCGCTCGTCCGCCACCTGCCCTGCGCGTCGCGTACGGCAATGACGCTGAAGTCGAAGCTGGTGTGGTGCGTGCCCGACGACCAGAACAGGATGCGACTGGTGCCTTCCGGCAGCGGTATCTTCATGCGCGTGCGAAGCGCCCGATGCTCGGCGAGGCGGCTGGTCTGCGGCGCCCATGACACGTCCGTCGCGGTCGCCAGCGCGTCCGCGCCCGGACAGCTGGCGAATGTTCGCTTCGCATCGTCCGGCTCGCGAAGATCGCTGCCGCGCCGCACGTTCTCCCCTGCCAGGCAGCCGGTCAGCATGAGAGCAGCGAGCGGGATCAACCGTGCGATCATCCGCCTGTGATAGTTGAACAATTCGCCGTCCGCCATGGCGCGTTTTCAGCCGAAGCAGGCCGGCACGCAACAGGCCCAGCCACTTTCCTCCGGCTCGTGCGTTGTGGGCGCGCAGGAGACCGTTCATGACCACGCCGTCGACCAGACCTTCGCGCCGCCGCGCCGCTGCCCAGCCCCGCCACCCGGGTGCCGGCTCGGTCGGCCGCGACCGCAGTTGACGAGCGGGCGCCGCGGATGAAGGGACGAATGAAGGTCGGTCATATTTGTGATGTTCAGCCGGCGCGGCATAGGCGCGCTGCTGATGATTATTCGGGCGAGATGATGACGGTACGTGCGAACCTTGGCTGGGGATTGCTGGGCGGGATGGGGATCGCGCTGTCGGGCTGTGCGACGGCGCCCGCGCCCGTGCAGCCGCCGGCCGTGGTCCCCACGGTGACTCCGCCGCCCCCCGTCATGCCGGCGGGCGGCTATATCGGGATGAAGATCCCGCCCAAGCGCACCACCGACGGAAAGTATTTCACGCCCAACCTGGACAATACCGATCAGGCCGCGGTCTGGCATTTGCGCAATGCACTGAACGTCGCGGCGCTCGGCTGCGACCAGGCGGGCGGCGGGGTCGCGGAACTGTACAGCGCGTGGGTCACGACCCAGGCGGCCGCGATCGATCGCTATTACAAGGCCTATATCCGCGAATGGCAGGCGCCCGGCTGGTGGGACTGGCAGCGCGTCTATGACGACAACCAGACGCGCATCTACAATTTCTACGCCAGGCCGGCGGTCCGCCAGGCGTTCTGCGCGGTGGCCCGCGAGGAGGTGGCGAAGGTCGGTCAGGTCGCCGAGGCCGATCTGCCCGCCTTTGCGCGTGAATCCCTGCTGCGGCTGGACCGGCCGTTCGTCGAGTTCTTCGCCGCCTACGACAAGTGGCGCGATTATTATAAGGCGTCGCTGCCACCGGAGGAGCCACCCTCTACGGTGGCGGCGGTCGGCGTAGGCGCGCCGGCCGGCGGCGACATGCCGTCCGTCGGCACCGCAACGCCAGAGACCGTCATCGAGGCACCCGCCGGGGGCGCCGCCATGGCGGAAAGCGTGATCGAGGCACCGGCGGCGAGTGCTGTCACGTCGGAGACGGTCATCGAGGCACCCGCCGCGGGCGCGGTCATGCCGGAAACGGTCATCGAGGCACCGGCGGCGAGTGCTTCCACGCCGGAGACGGTCATCGAGGCACCGGCGGCAGGCGCCCCCACGCCGGAAACGGTCATCGAGGCACCGACGGCGGGTGCCGCCACGTCGGAAACCGTCGTCCAAGCGCCGCCGGCGGTCGCCACCGAGAACCCGCCGCCCGACGTTGAGGCGCTCCCGGCGCCTCCTCCCGGCGATGCCCCGGTCGCGGCACCCGCGCCGCCACGGTGACGGGTCGCCGCCTGCAACCCGACGGGGGAACACCGGAAGACGGCAGGCGACACGGTCCTCGAGGCGCGCGGCGACCATCGCGCGACTCATGCGTCGCTGCAGACTTCGTTGCCGCATGAAGAGGTGCCGATGATCACGACCCTTGCCCTGATGCTCCTCGCCGCACCGGCTCCGCCGCCGCCGCGCTGCTCGTCCTTTGCCACGCTGCCGGCGGCGGATCAGAAGCAATATGGATCGCGCTACCGCTTCCGCGTGCGGACAAAGGGCAAGGCAGTCGCAGAGCAATGGGTCCGCACCCAGGTATGCCCGGAGGCGCGCGCCGCCTTGCGCGCAAAGCGCAATGCACCCCCCACCGACAAATATGGTCGCCCCTGCACCAGGACGCGCACCGAAATGCGCCCCATCACCAGCGATGGCAGCATGACGATGATCCCGCGGCAGGTCTGCGTCCGATAACGCCGGGCAGGCCGGGCGCGACGGCGCCCGGGCTGCCCGATCCGCCGCTTGGCGTCAGCCCCGCTTGGCGCGCGGCTTCGGCGCGGTCGCGCCCTCGGCCGTCTTGCCCGCCTTGCGGCCGAGCCCGATCTTCTTCGCCATCGCACGGCGCGCTTCCGAATAGCTGGCCGCGACCATCGGATAATCTGGCTTCAGCCCGTAACGTGCGCGATATTCCTCCGGCGTCAACCCGTGGCCAGCAAGATGGCGCCGCAGCGTCCGATAGGGTTTGCCGTCAATCATCGACAGGATGTGGTCCGGCGAGGCGAGCGACTTCCTGACCGACACGGCGGGAATATAGTCGAGCGTTGCTTCCGACGGCTCCTCGGTTTCCTTTGGCCCCGAAAGATCATCGACCGCGCGATGCATGTTCTGGAGAAAGGCCAGCACATCATCCTCCGACGCGCGCGTGCTGGGGTTCGACAGCCATGCGGTCGTCAGCTGAACCGCAAAGTCAATCGTGTCGAGCGTCCCGTCATAGGGGGAATTGTCCGTCATTATGTTGTAATCTTTCACAGGGGGAGAAGCAGAAGTGACACCCTAATATAGCCGGCGCAAGTTTAACATATCTTAAAGTATATGCACGCCGGTAATACCGTCACCTCTTCTTGTCGTTCCTGAGCGGCGGGATTTTCGGCGCTGATCCGCGCGGCGCCTTGCTGCCGGAGGTCATCAGATCGGGCCTGGGCGGCGGTTTCCATCCGGGCGGCGGCACGGGGCGCTGCCGGCTGGTGCCGAGGCCCATCGCGCCCGGCTGCTGCCGCGCGAGGCCGGAGGTGTCGGCCCGCGCGGCCTCGTCACCGCTCGCGCCGCCGCGGATCAGGTTGATGCGATCACGCAGACGACGCGCCTCCTCGAAATCGAGCGCGTGCGCTGCCTCCTCCATCCGGCGTTGAAGATCCTCGATCGTCTCGGTCATGCCGGCTCAACGCGCATATGCGCCTTCGGGTGGCACCCTCCCCCCATTCCCCGGCGCCGCCGCACGCGCTGGCTGGCGCCGGGCCGGCGAAGCACCTAGCATCACGCGCGACAACACCGTCCGCAAAGGACGGGTATCGGGAGAGATGCCATGAAGGACCTGCGTGGAAAGACCGCGTTCATCACCGGGGGCGCGAGCGGGCTGGGCTTCGCCATGGCCGAGGCGCTCGGGCGCGACGGCATGAACATCATGATCGCCGACATCGAGGCCGAGGCCGCGCAGCGGAAGGTGGAGGAACTGCGCACACGCCAAATCCGCGCCGAATGGGTGCAGGTCGACGTCACGAGCCGCGATTCGGTGCGCAAGGGCGCGATCGAGACGATCGCCCGCTTCGGCAAGGTCCACCTCGTGGCCAACAACGCCGGCGTCGGCGCGGGCGGCGCGCTGGGCAGCGTGCCGGAGGGCGACTGGGACTGGGTGATCGACGTCAATTTGAAGGGTGTGGTCTATGGCGTCGAGGTGTTCGTGCCGCTGATCGAAAGCCACGGTGAGGGCGGGCACATCGTCAACACCGCCTCGATGGCGGGGCTGATCAGCCCGGCGGGGATGGAGCCCTATTGCGCCAGCAAGTTCGCCGTGGTGGCGATGAGCGAGGGCTGGCGCCAGCAGCTTGCCCCCCGCAACATCGGCGTCTCGGTGCTGTGCCCCGGGCTGGTGAGCACCAACATCTATGCCGGCCGACGCAATCGCCAGCATGCGGTCTATGGCGAGCGGGACAAGGATTACGGCCAGGCGGACATCGAGCGGCAGCGCGAGTGGATGGCGGGCGGCATCGACCCGCTGATCGTCGGCCAGCGCGTGGTCGAGGGGGTCCGCGACAATGACCTCTATATCCTCAGCCACGTCGAATATGAGCGCGTGGTGCGCGACCGGTTCGACCAGATCATGGCCGGGTTCGACAAATCGAAACAAAGCCCCGCGCTGAACACCCTCCCCCGCGACCGCCGGCTGGACGTGGTGAGCATCGACGGCTGAGCGGGTCGGGGCGGTCATCAGGGCGGTCGGGGCGGGCACCATCCTCCGTGCGCCGCGTTACAGTCGCAGCGAAACGACAGGAGTGAGGTCATGAGTATCTTCGGCTCGATCAAGAAGGCGATCTTTGGCGATCGCGGGCCGCTTGGTGGCCAGTTCTCGGGCAAGCCCGCCCCTGCCCCGCAAGCCGCTCCGGCGCCGCGGGCCGCCCCGGCGCCGCAGACCTCCCCGCAATCCTCCGCGCCGGGCGGTGCGCCGGCCGCTGCCGCCCCCGCGCCTGCCGCCGCCCCGGTCGACGTTGAAAAGGTGCTGAGCGATCTCGCGGCGAAGCACGGCGGCCCCGCGCTCAACTGGCGCACCTCGATCGTCGACCTGATGAAGCTGCTGGGGATCGATTCCAGCCTCGCCAACCGCAAGGAACTGGCGACCGAGCTTGGCTATACCGGCGCGAAGGACGGGTCGGCGGTAATGAACATCTGGCTGCACAAGGCCGTGATGCGCGAGCTGGAGAAGAACGGCGGGATCGTGCCCGCCAGCCTCAAGGACTGAGCCGGAACGGCGGCGGGCGGGGGCCCGCGCCCCGCCCTGCCGCGCCGTTACCGGATCCAGCCAAGGGCGTAGAGTGCCAGCCCCGCCGCGGCGGTTGCAAGCAGCGTCGTGATGACCCCCGCCCGCAGCACGAAGATCGCCGCAGCGGCACCCAGCGATAGCGCCAGCGCCGCGGGGTCGATGCTGGATAGCACCGGCGCGTCGAAGCGCAGCGGGCCCGCCGAAATACTGGCCGTCTCGCGAAACAGCGTGTGGAGCGCGAACCAGATCGCCAGGTTGAGCACGACGCCGACCACCGCGGCGGTGATCGCGGAAAGCGCGCCCGCCACCGCCACATTGCCGCGCAGCCGCTCGATGAACGGTGCGCCGAGGAAGATCCACAGGAAGCACGGCACGAACGTCACCCAGGTCGCGAGCAGCCCGCCGAGCGTACCCGCGAGGAGCGGCGACAGCACGCCGGGATCCCGATAGGCGCCAAGAAAACCGACGAACTGGAGCACCATGATGAGCGGCCCGGGCGTCGTTTCGGCCAGTCCCAACCCGTCCAGCATCTCGCCCGGGGCCAGCCAGCCATAGCTCTCCACCGCCTGCTGCGCGACATAGGCAAGCACCGCATAGGCGCCGCCGAACGTCACCATCGCCATGGTGGAGAAGAAGGTCGCGATGCGGCTGAACACATTGTCGGGGCCAAGCGCCGCGATCAGCGCGGCGACCGGCACCAGCCACAAGGCCAGCCAGAGGATCGCGGTGCGCGCCGCCGCGCGCCAGCCGGGCCGGGCATGGTCGGGCAGCTCCTCGCCCAGCACGGTGTCGGCGTCGACAACGATCGTCCCCGTCGTGCTGCCATGGCCGCCCGCCTGGAACGCCGCGCTGCCGCGTCGCGCCGACCACCATCCGATGATGCCGGCACCCAGAACGATCAGCGGAAAGGGCACGCCGGCGAAGAAGATGAGCGCAAAGGCCGCCGCCGCCAGTGCGCGCGCGGCGCCGCTTCGCAGCGCGCGGCTGCCGATCCGCACCACCGCCTGCACCACCACCGCCAGCACCGCCGCCTTCAACCCGAAGAACAAGGCCGAGACGATGCCGAGCCGGCCGTAGAGGACATAGATCCAGCTCAGCGCCATGATCGAGATCGCGCCGGGCAGGATGAACAGCACGCCGGCGATGATCCCGCCCCTCGTCCGGTGCAGGAGCCAGCCGATATAGGTCGCCAGCTGCTGCGCCTCGGGGCCGGGCAGCATCATGCAGTAATTGAGCGCGTGCAGGAACCGATGCTCGCCGATCCAGCGCTTCTCGTCGACGAGGATGCGGTGCATTACCGCGATCTGCCCGGCCGGCCCGCCAAAGGACAAAAGGGCGATGCGCAGCCACACGCGGGAGGCCTCACCCAGGGTCACCGGCGGCGGCGCTGTCACGATGCGACCGCGGCGCTGCACGACGGAGGCGATGGCCGGTCACGGACAGCAGACATGGCGCCCCCTCCCTCGCATGATCATGCCGGGACGAGCGCGGCCCTGTCCCGAAAGGACGAATGAGCCACGCCGCCCGGCCCGTGTCAATCGGCGGCGCGGCTGCGTGCACGAGGGTTGGCAGGGCGGTGCGCCTGGCGCATGATCGCGGCATGAAGATCACGCCGAGTAGCCGCTGAATCGCGCCCTTCCGTCGATGACGGGAGCGGCCGCGGCAGGGTATCCATGCGATCCCCTGCCCCGTTGCTCTGCCAATTTCCTACGGATCTTCACCCATGCAGCAGGTTTTCGAAAGCCCGTTCAAGGGCATCACGCTCGACCAGCAGGTCACCAATCCCAACATCTCGGTCGGGCGCTACAGCTATTATTCGGGCTATTATCACGGCCACGGCTTCGACGATTGCGCCCGCTATCTCCTGCCCGATCCGGGCGTCGACCGGCTGATCATCGGCTCCTTCTGCTCGATCGGATCGGGCGCGGCGTTCATCATGGCCGGCAACCAGGGGCATCGCAGCGACTGGATCAGCACCTTTCCCTTCTATTGGATGCCCGACGTCCCCAGCTTTGCCGGCGCGACGAACGGGTTCCGGCCGGCGGGCGACACGGTCATCGGCAATGACGTGTGGATCGGGTCGGAGGCGGTGATCATGCCCGGCATCACCATCGGCGACGGCGCAGTCATCGGCACGCGCAGCCTCGTGACCAGGGACGTCGCGCCCTATGCGATCGTCGGCGGCAACCCGGCGCGCGTGCTGCGCCACCGCTTCGAGCCGGCGGACATCGCGCGCCTCCTGGACATGCGCTGGTGGGACTGGACCGACGAAGCCTTGCAGGAGGCGATGCCGATCCTGACCAGCGGCGACATTGCCGCGCTGTACGACCATTGGCACGCGAGAGTGCGCGGGGCGCCTAGCGGCTGTTGAGCGTCGCCAGCGCCTCGTCGAACCGCCCCTCGCGCTCGGCATTGCGCAGGAAGCCGACCCGCTCGACCAGGATCTCGGGCGGGGTCGGGTCCTGCGCGAACAGCGTCATGACCTCATCGATGAACGCGTCCAGCGGCAGATATCCCTCGCGCGTTTCCTGCCCCGGCGTCAGCCCGGTCTGCACCGCCGGGGGCACAAGCTCGATCACCTCGACGCGGCCGGCAAGCGCATGGCGCAGCGCGACGGTGTAGGAATGGATCGCCGCCTTGGTCGCGTCATAGGTGGGCGTCGCGACCAGCGGGACGAAGGCGAGGCCGGAGCTGACGTTGACGATCGCGGCATCGGGCTGGCCGACCAGATGGTCGATCAGCGCATCGATCAGCCGGATCGGGCCCAGCAGGTTGGTGGTGATCGTCGCCTCCGCATCGCTGAGGTCGCGTGCCCGGTCGAGCGGCTCCATCCGCATGATGCCGGCATTGTTGACGAGAACGTTGACGTCCGGATGCTCGGCCAGCAGGCGCCGCGCGAAATCGGCGATGGCTGGCGCGCTCGTCACGTCGAGCTCGATCGCATGCATGTTGGCGCGGCCAGCGATCGACGCCTCCAGGGCGGGGCGCCGCCGCCCGGCGACGATCACCGTATTGCCGGCATCGTTGAACCGATGCGCCAGAGCCTCCCCGATCCCCGATCCGCCGCCGGTGATGAGGATCGTGTTGCCGCTGTTCTTCATCGTCGCTCCTGTGCGC